>NNBV01000771.1_pt1 | contig 164917 bp, 153 predicted proteins | sample 1173771 | NCBI WGS metagenome assembly NNBV01 (sample SAMN07173938, study PRJNA388173) | plant metagenome | isolation source: symbiotic tissue sample KVS11 | place: Norway: Troms, Kvaloya island | reverse complement strand
GGCCCTGGGCCCGGGCGCCAGCGCGCGGGGGGGGCGGGCGGCCGGGCGGCGAGCGGGTCGGGCGGCGACCGGTCGCGCGGTGGGCTCAGTGAGCAGCCCCCGGCACCCCACCCTCCACGCCCGGCGCGTCGCTGGCCTCGATGAACAAGCGTTTGATCATCGGAAAGCGCGCACGCACCTGCTTCTCGATGGCGGCGATGGCAGCGGCCGCTTCGCCGGTGTCGGTGTCGTCGTGGAAGTTGACGTCGACCACCACCAGCACATCGTTGGGCCCGACGTACATCGACAGCACATGGCCGACCTCTTCCACGCTCGGCTGGGCCATGGCCATCTCTCGGATCGCGCGGGCCGTCTCGGGGCGAATGCCCTCGCCGATGAGCAGGCCGCGCGCCTGGCGGATCAGGAACACCGCCACGCCGGCCAGCAGCAGGCCGATGACTACCGAGGCCACGCCGTCGAGTTCCGGCATGTTCAGGCTGTGGCTGAAATAGATGCCCAGCCCGGCCACCAACAGGCCCGCCAGTGCCGCCGAGTCTTCCGCCAGCACCGTGTAGGTGGTCGGGTCCTTGCTGCGGTCCAGCGCCTCCCAGAACGGCGTGTCGCCGGCCTGCTTCAGGAACTCCCGCAGCGCAATGACAAAGCTCGCGCCCTCGAACACGGCCGCGGCCGCAAGCACGACGTAGTTCCAGGTCGGGTCGCGCATCGGCTCGGGGTGGCGAATGTGCTGCACGCCCTCGAAGAACGACACGCCGCCGCCCAGCCCGAAGATGAGCACCGCCACGATCAGGCTCCAGAAGTACAGCTCCTTGCCGTGCCCGAACGGATGCTCCGCGCTGGGCGGTCGCTTGCTCAGGCGAATGCCGACCAGCAGCAGCACGCCGTTGAAGGTGTCGACCGCCGAATGAATGCCTTCGGACAACATGGCGGAGCTGCCGGTGACCCCGGCCACGATGAACTTGGTGACGGCAATGGCAACGTTGGCGGCAATGGCGCCGTAGATGGCGACTTTGGATTCGGCCATGGGCTTTGCTCTGAGGTAAACGGGCAGTGTCGCCACGCCGTGCGCTCGCGCCGCCGGACGTCCGCGCAAGCCCTTGCAGGACGGCAGGACGCGCGCGCCCAAACCGCTGACCCAAGCCACCAAGCAGGCGCCGCGGCTACGCAGCCGCCATCGAAGCCGCACCCAGCGCGTCGTTGCCCGCTTCGCTGAGCCAACGCTGCTTGTCGCGCAGCGGCGGCGCACCGAACATGCGGCCGTACTCGCGCGCGAACTGGGACGGGCTTTCGTAGCCCACGCTGTGCGCCGCGCTCGCCACGTCGGTGCCGGTCACCAGCATCTGGCGGCGCGCCTCCTGCAGGCGCAGCTGCTTCTGGTACTGCAGCGGGCTCATGGCCGTGACCGCCTTGAAATGGTGATGGAACGACGACACGCTCATGTGCACCGCGCGCGCCATGTCCTCCACCCGCAGCGACTGCGCGTAGTTGACGCGCAGCGCGCTGATGGCCTTGGCGATGCGCTGGGTGTGGCTGTCCTGCAGCGCAATCTGGCGCAGCCGCGCGCCCTCGCCGTTCACCAGCAGGCGGTACATGATCTCGCGCTTGATCAGCGGCGCCATGATGGGCACGTCTTCCGGCGTTTCCAGCAACCGCAGCAGCCGCAGCACCGGGTCGAGCACCGGCATCGCGATGCGGTTGACGTACATGCCGCGCGACGCGGGCGCGTTGGCCTTGGGCGGCAGCTTGTCGTCGCCGATGAGCTCGCCGATTTCGTCCAGCGCAAGCTCCAGCCGCAGGCCCAGGTAGGGCTCGTGCTCGCTGGTCACGCGCACCTGGCCGCACACGGGCAGGTCGACCGAGGTCACCAGGTAGTGCATCGGGTCGTACACGTAGATGTCGTCGCCCACGATGATCCGCTTGGAGCCCTGCGCGATCAGGCCGAGCGCCGGGCTCGCAAAGGCGTGCTTGGGGCCGTCGGGCTTGCTGATGCAGAACAGCTGCAGGCCGGGCACCTGCGTTTCGACCGTGCCGTCCTCTCCGCGCGTGATGCGGTTGATGAGCTGCACCAGTTCTTTTCTGGCTTCGTCGAGCTCGGGCTCCAGCGGCATCGGCTGGGCAAGGGCAGTGGCAGCGGTAATTTCGGGTGTGGGGTCGGACATGTTCAGGGCCTTGTCACGAGGAAAGGGGCAGCCATGCAACGGCCACCCTGGAGGAATGAGCGGTTTGCAGCTTAGCGCCGCGCCCGCCGATCGGCACGCCCCAGGCGGGAGGTCTGGAGAAATAGGCAAGACCTTTGCAGAAACACGCTCGCCACGCAGGGGGCGGCGGCCGGATACTTTTTGCAGCCGCCGGGGCTCTTCGGCCCGTTCAGGCGCCTCCACGCAAAAGGACCTCTTCCATGCAATACCGCAAATTCGGCCGCACCGGCCTCCTGGTTTCCGAACTGTGCCTGGGCACCATGACCTTCGGTGGCTCCACCGGCATCTGGAGCCAGATCGGCAACCTGCAGCAGTCGGAGGCCGAAGGGCTGATCGGCAAGGCGATGGACGCCGGCATCAACTTCATCGACACGGCCGACGTGTACTCCGAAGGCATGTCCGAGGTGATCACCGGCCAGGCGCTGAAGAACCTGAAGGCGCCACGCGACAGCTTCGTGCTGGCCACCAAGGTGCTGGGCGAAACCGGCAGCAAGGGCGTGAACTCGGCCGGCGCCTCGCGCTTTCACATCATGGACGGCGTGAAAGCCAGCCTGAAGCGCCTGCAGCTCGACCACATCGACCTGTACCAGATTCACGGTTTCGACCCGCTCACGCCCATCGAGGAAACCGTGCACGCGCTGGACACGCTGGTGCGCCACGGCCATGTGCGCTATGTGGGCGTATCGAACTGGGCGGCCTGGCAGATCACCAAGGCGCTGGGCATTGCCGAGCGCGACCGGCTGGCGCGCTTCGAGTCGCTGCAGGCGTACTACACGATTGCAGGGCGCGATCTGGAACGCGAGCTGGCCCCCATGCTGCGCAGCGAGAACGTCGGCCTGATGGTGTGGAGCCCGCTGGCGGGCGGCCTGCTGAGCGGCAAATATGGACGCGATATCGAAGCCGAAAAAGGCAGCCGCCGCGCCAGCTTCGACTTTCCGCCGGTGAACGTGGAGCGCGCCTACGACTGCATCGACGTGATGCGCCAGCTGGCCGACGCGCGCAAGGTGTCGGTCGCGCAGATTGCGCTGGCCTGGCTGCTGCACCAGCCGGTGGTGACCAGCGTGATCATCGGCGCCAAGCGCGCCGAGCAACTGGACGACAACATCGCGGCCACCGCCATCCAGCTGACGGCCGACGAGTTGGCCACGCTCGACAAGGTGAGCGCCCTTCCCGCGGAGTACCCCGGCTGGATGCTGGAGCGCCAGGGCGGCGCGCGCGCCAAGCGGCTGACGGAATCAGGCCAGCGCGGCTGAAGCCCGGGGCTGTGCGCGGCCCGCGGAACGGGCCGCATGAGCCGCCGTGGCGCCCAGGGCCGTGGCGCGCAGGGCCCGCAGGTCGAGGTGGCGGGCCGCCTGCGCCGCATCAGGCTGGGCCAGGTGCGGCACCACGCCGAGCAGCGGCGCGCCAAGGCGGGCGCGCAGCGTCTGCAGATTGGCTTGCGGCGCGAGCATCGACGGGTCGACGCTGCTCGCCACCCACCCCGCCAGCACCAGGCCCCGCGCACGAACGGCCTCGGCGGTCAGCAAGGCATGGCTGAGGCAGCCCAGCCGCAGGCCGACGACCAGCACCACGGGCAGGCCCAGCGCCACCGCCAGGTCGGCGCTGTCGAGGTCGTCGCAGAACGGCACGCAGAAGCCGCCCACGCCTTCGACCACCACCGCATCGGCCTGCGCCTGCAACTGGGTGAAGGCCGAGAGGATGGGTTGCAATGCGATGCGAACGCCCTCTTCCTTGGCCGCCAGGTGCGGCGACATCGGCGCGCGCAGCAGGTAGGGGCAGCGCAGCGCGAGCGGTGCATCGACATTGCCGGCGGCATGCAGACGCTCGACGTCGCCGTTGCGCCACGGGCCGCCCACGTCTTCCAGCCCCGCGGCCACCGGCTTCATGCCGACCGCGCGCAGGCCCGAGCCGGCCAGCAGGTGCAGCATCGCGCTGCTGACCAGCGTCTTGCCGATGCCCGTGTCGGTGCCTGTCACGAACCATTGGCGGCGGGTCATGCGGGCTCCTTCGCGGGTTTCATCAGGGGTTGTGCCAAGGCTTGCCCCACGGCGTCCACCAGCCGCGCCACATCGGCCTCGCTGTGGCTCGCGGACAGCGCGATGCGCAACCGCGCGGTGCCCGCGGGCACGGTCGGCGGACGGATCGCGCCCACGCGGATGCCCAGCGCATCGAGCCGCGCCGTCACCCGCATCGCCCGCGCGTTGTCGCCCAGCATCAGCGGCTGAATGGCGGTGGGCGACGGTGCCAGCCATGCGCTGCCGTCCGCGGGCAGCACCGCCTGCAGGCCCTGGCGCAGCTGCGCGATGCGCGCCTGCAGCCGCGCGCGGCGTTGCGCGCCCTCCTCGCCCTCGATGAGCGTGAGGCTCGCGAGCAGCGCATGCGCCACCGCGGGCGGCGCCGCCGTGGTGAAGATGTACGGCCGCGCGCGCTGCACCAGGTAGTCGACCACGGTGCGGTGCGCCGCCACGAAAGCGCCCGCCACGCCCGCCGCCTTGCCCAGCGTGCCCACCAGCACCAGCCGCTGAGAGCGCAGGCCCAGCGCCTGCAGCACGCCGCGCCCGGTGGCGCCGAGCACACCGAAGCCGTGGGCATCGTCGATGACCAGCCAGGCGTCGTGCCGCTCGGCCAGCGCCAGCAGATCGGCCACCGGCGCGATGTGGCCGTCCATGCTGAACACCGCGTCGCTCACGATGAGCTTCACGGGCGCATCGCACGCGGCCAGTTGCGCGTCGAGCGCGGCCGTGTCGCAGTGCGCATAGCGCACGACCCGCGCCTTGGCCAGCCGCGCGCCGTCGATCAGCGAGGCGTGGTTCAGCGCCTCTGAGAAGATCACCGCGTCGGCCCCGCCCAGCGCCGACAGCACCGCCAGGTTGGCCATGTAGCCGGTGCAGAAGAACAGGCTGCGCGCCTCGGGAATGAACGGCGACATCCAAGCGGCCAGGCGCTCTTCGAGCTGCGCATGCGCGCGCGAGTGGCCCTGAATCAGGTGCGAGCCACCGCTGCCCGTGCCGTACAGCGCCGCGCCTTCGGCCCATGCCGCGGCCAGCGCCGGATGCGCGGCCAAGCCCAGGTAGTCGTTGCTGCTGAAGCCGAGCATGGTGCGCGGCTGGGAGGTGCCGGCCAGCGTCAGTGCTTGTTCGGGCGCGCAGGCGGTTTCAGCGATGTGGCGGCGGCGGCGCAGTTGCTGCGCGTCGAGCGCGGCCATCTCGCCCTGCAGGCGGTCAAGCAAGCGCGACATCGCGGGCGCCTTCGTTGGGGTGGGTGGCACTGACGGTCTTCAGCGTGGCCAGGGTGGCGTCCACCAATTGGTCGATCTCGTCGTCATCGATCACATAGGGCGGCATCAGATACACCGTGGCGCCTAACGGGCGCATCAGCAGGCCGTTGGCGCGCGCCGCCAGGTGGAAGCGCTCCGCAAAGCGCGCGCCAGGGTCTCGCACATCGAAGGCGGTGATCATTCCGCACTGGCGCAGGTGCAGGTGGTTGGCCGCCCGCGCTTCGAGCCCCGCGCGCAAGCGCTGCAGCAGCCGCGCGGCGCGGCGCTGGTTGCGCCGCAAGGCGTCTTCTTGCGCGAACAGGTCGAGCGTGGCCACCGCCGCGCGGCAGGCCAGCGCGTTGCCGGTGTACGAGTGCGAATGCAGAAAGCTGCGCGCCACGTCGTCGTCGACAAAGCCCTGGTAGATGGCGTGCCGCGTCATCACCAGCGCCAGCGGCAGATAGCCGCCGCTGATGCCCTTCGACAGGCACAGAAAGTCCGGCCAGATGCCGGCCTGCTCGCAGGCGAAAAAAGTGCCGGTGCGCCCGCAGCCCACCGCAATTTCGTCGGCGATGAGATGCACGCCATGGCGGTCGCACGCTGCCCGCACGCGGCGCAGGTACTCGGGGCCGTGCATGGCCATGCCGGTGGCGCACTGCACCAGCGGCTCGACGATGACGGCGGCAATGGTGTGGTGCTGCGCGGCCAGCAGTGCGTCGAGTTCATCGGCCGCGCGGTGTGCCACGGCGGCGGCGTCTTCGCCCGGCCTTGCCTGTCGCGCGTCCGGCGAGCCCACGCGGTGCACGTTGGCGAGCAGCGGCGCATAGGCGTCGCGGAACACAGGCACATCGGTCACGTGCAGCGCGCCGAGGGTTTCGCCGTGGTAGCCCTGCTTCAACGCCACGAAGCGCTGCTTGCCGGCGCGGCCCGCATTGCGCCAGGCGTGAAAGCTCATCTTCAGCGCAATCTCCACCGCCGACGCGCCGTCCGACGCATAGAAGCAATGGCCCAGCGCGTGGCCCGTGAGCGCGGACAGGCGCTCGGCCAGTTCCACCGCCGGTGCGTGGGTGCAGCCCGCAAGCATCACGTGGGAGAACCTGTCGAGCTGGTCTTTCAGCGCGGCATTGAGCGCCGGGTGCGCATGGCCGAAAAGGTTGACCCACCAGGAGCTGGTGGCGTCCATGTAGCGCCGGCCGTCGGCGTCGAACAGCCACACGCCCTGGCCGCGCGCAATGGGCAGCGGCGGCACCGCGTCGAGGCGGATGCTCTGGGTGCAGGGGTGCCACACGTGGCGCCGGCTGCGTTGCTGCAAGGCGGCATTGGCGCTGTCAGAGGCATTGGAATCAGGGGAAAAAGCAGTCGTCGAAGGCACCCGTGCGTTCCTTTTTTCAGGGCAAGGCGCGGGATCGTAGCGACGGGATCGCGGCGCGACAAACGCTGGAAACGGCTGCGAGATGACGAGCGATTGCAAGGCGTTTGCCGGCGTAGCAATCACGTTCCAGGCAAGGTCGCCGAACAAGCCGGTTTTGTGCCTTCACCGCGGCGTGGCTTGAAAACGCAAGTTGTCCGGCTGCCGTCAGAAACAGGCCAGGAATGTCCTGTTTGCGCGGCCCCGACGTGCGCGGCGCGCTTTTCGGACATGCGGCCTGGCGGGTTTCAGCGACCCGATATCGAGGCGCAAATCAGCGGATGCCCTCGCGCTGCGCCACAGAGCGCGCGTCGCGGCACCACACCTGCAGCACGAAGTCGTCTTCCTCGTGCAGCACCAGGCGCGCCAGGCCGAGCGCGCCCAGCGTGTCCTGCACCGCCTGGGTGGACAGGCTGCGCTGCGCGAAGTCCGGCCGCCAGTCGCAGGCGACCAGCGTGCCGTCGGCCGCAAGCGACTGGCCGCAGCAATCGGCCACGCGCTCCATGTCGTCGCGCTGCAGAAAGTAGCCCACTTCGCTGAGCACGATCAGGTCGAACGGACCGGCGTCGTGCGGCCAGTCGCCCGGCAGGGTGTGCTGCGCGACGCGCACGTGGGGGTGGTCGGCGGTGCGTTGACGCGCGTGTTCGACGGCATCGGCAGAAAAGTCGGCGGCCAGCAGGTCGTCGCAGCGCGCCGACAGGGCGAGCGTGAGTTCGCCGATGCCGCAGCCCGGCTCATAGGCCTTGCGGTAGCGCGCACGCGGCAGCGCAGCCAGCAGCACGGCGCGCTTGCGGGCCTCGTACCAGCGATCGCGCACGCCATAGGGGTCGCTGCCGCCCGCGTACATCGCGTCGAAATAGGGTCGCTTGGCCGCGCTCACAGAAACACCACCTCGTACGGGCGGGCCGCGCGCTGCACGGTGGTGTCGCGCAGCACGGGGCCGGCGCCGGTGGACGCGTCGTGCAGCAACTGGCTGGTGAAGGCCTGCACGGCCGCGCGCTTGCGCCGCACCGCTTCGGCGCTCAGCGCCACGCGAAAGGCGCGCTGCCACGGCACGCGGGCGTCGCCGGGGCGGGACCAGTGCCAGCCCCACACGGGCACTTCGACCAGCCGGGCGCCGGTGCTGGCAACGGCCAGTGCGCAGGCCTCGCCGGTCGCTTCGTGGTCGGGGTGGCCGTCGTGGCGCCAGGTGGTGAACACCACGTCGCGCGGGCGCAGCAGCGGCACGAGCCGCGCGGCCAGCAAGGCGCGCGACGCCTGCAAGCCGCCGTCGGGCAAGCCCAGGCGCATCGGCTCGGTGGTCAGGCCCAGGCACAGCAAGGCTTGCAGGGTCTCACTCGGGCGGGTCTGCGCCAGCCGGTCGGCGGGCCATTCGGTCGAGCCTTGATGGCTGGCGGTGCCGTCGGTCACGGCGATCACCTGCACCGGCGTACCGGTGTCTGCGAGCTGTGCCAGCAGGCCGCCCACGGAGAGGACCTCGTCGTCGGGGTGCGGCGCGACGACCACCGCGCGCGCGCCCTCCGGCACCAGCGCACGCAGGTCGATGGCGGGCAGCGCGGCCAGGCCGGGCCAGCTGTGCCACTCGGCCTCGCTGGTGCCATCGCCCCGGATGGCGCGGCTGGCTACAGCGTCCATGACGGGGGTTCCTCTTGCCTGTTTGCTTGCAGGGTGTCCGCGGCATCGCCGAGGGCCCACTGACCCAGCCCCGCGAGGTCGCGCTCCGCATGGCTCTGCCGCAGGAAGACCGGCAGGTCGGCCATGGCGCGCGCAAATTGGGGCTCACGGCAAAGCGGGCCTGCGCCCACTGCACGGCCGGCGTGGTGCACGACTTCGGTGGCCGCCTGCTCGACGGCCAGGCGCACGCGCATCGCAACGCGCTGGGCGTTGTCGCGCGGATGGCGGTCGATCCACGCGGCTGCCTCGCGCAGCAGCGCGGCTGCGGGGGTCAGCGCCACGTCGATGGCGCCGAGGTGCGCCAGCCGGTGCGGGTCGGGCTTGGCACCGCCCGGCCGGCGCACCCTGTGCGCGATGCCGAGTGCGCCACCGAACCAGCAGGCTGCGATGCCGGCACCGCCTTGCCAGAAACCGGGCCGGCGCACGTAGTCGCCGGGTACGCCAATCTGCACGGCTTGTGCCTGGTCGAAATGCACGTCGACGCTGGCGCTCCCGGCCATGCCGACCGCGTGCCAGCCTTCGCCGGTGACGCGCACGCCGGGCTGGCGCAGGGCCACGGCCGCAAGACAGGGCTCGCCTGCCGCGTTCCAGCAACTGACCACCGCATGCGTCACGCTGGCCGCGCCAGAGCACCAGGCCTTGGTGCCGCTCAGACGGATGCGGCCGGCCTCATCGGCATGGAGCGTGACCCGCGCATCCGGCGGCTCCGCGCACCATGTGCCCCACAGGGCGTGCGGCGCCGTGGCAGGCTCGCCGCCCAATTCGGCCAGGATGGCGAGCGCGTCGGTGTGGCCTTCGAACAGTTTCACCAGCGATAGATCGTGCGCAGCCACGGCAGTCAGCACACGCCAGCGCGCCAAGGTGTCGCCGGCGCCGGGCAGGGGCAGTTGGTCGACACCGGCTTCGACCAGGTGGCCGAGCGTCAGCGCGTTGCCGTGCCGCAGCGCCAGCGGTTGAAGGACATCGACAGGAGCGAAATCGGGCATCGGCCGAAGGTAGGCCGAGCCTGCGCGCCCACCCGTCGGCAAGACGCCCTCGCCCCTGTAGGAGCGCGGACCCGCAAATCTCACCTTGCGGCGCGAGCTTCCCCTTGCTGCGACTCAAGCCATGGGCTGCCGGCGCGTTCTCAAGGTGATGGAGTAGCGCAGCGCCTCGGTCGGCGCAATGGCGTGCTGCCATTCCCACCGTGCCGGCCCGTGCAGCACATAGATCGAGCGCGGCTCGATCAGAAATTCGAGAGCCCTCGGCCTGGACGCCGAGGCGCCCGGCACATAGGGCCTGAACTGCATCACCGCGTCGCCCTGCAGCGAAACGCCGACGATGTCCTCGAAGTCCGGCACGTCGCGGTGCCAGCCCAGCGGCGTGCCGGGCCGGTACTCGGCAATCAGCGCATGCGTGAGGTCGCCGGGCGCAATGCCGGCCCAGGCGGCGGCCTTATCCCGCAGCGGGTGCAGCACGTCGGGCAGCGGCGCGCCGGGTTTCAGGCGGTGGGTGTCGAAGTCGTAGCTGCCGCCAAAGCCGATGCCGCGCCGGCGCGCGGTGTATTCCTTGTAGCGCATCTCCTTCAGCGGCAGGCCCTGCACGATGCGCAGCAGCTCGGCCTCTTCGCCGCGCGACAGAAAGTCGTTGTCGTAGCGCAGGCCGTCTATCGCTGCCGCGGGCGCTGCTCCGGCTTCCGCGAACAGGTCGGGCTGGCCGGCATGCTGCAGGCGTCTAGCGGCGCGCACCGTCTGCACTCCCGGCCGCCGGCCCTCCGGCCAGTTGCACATGCCACCAGCGCGGCAGCAGCTCGCGGATGTCGGCGCGCGCGAAGCGGTCGTCCAGCAGGTGCAGCACGCCACGGTCCTGCTCGGTGCGAATCACCCGGCCGGCAGCCTGCACCACCTTCTGCAGGCCCGGGTAGAGGTAGGTGTACTCGTAGCCCTTGCCGAAGCGCGTTTGCATGCGCTCGCGCGTGATCTCGTTGAGCTCGTTGTACTGCGGCAGCCCCAGGCTGGCCACGAAGGCGCCGATGAGCCGGCTGCCCGGCAGGTCGATGCCCTCGCCGAACGCGCCGCCCAGCACCGCAAAACCGATGCCCTGCCCGCCTTCGGCAAAGCGGGCGATGAAGCCGTGGCGGTCGGCCTCGCGCATGCCGCGCGTCTGGGTCCACACCGGCACGCCGGGGTGCCGCAGCGAGAAGGCGGCGCAGGCCTTTTCCAGATAGTCGAAGCTGCTGAAAAAAGCCAGGTAGTTGCCCGGCATGCGCTCGAACTGGGCGCCGATGATGTCCGCCACGTTGCGCAGCGACCCCGCGCGGTCGCGAAAGCGCGTCGACACATGCATGGCCACTTCCACGCGCAGCTGCTGGCTGCTGAAGGGCGAGGCCACGTCGAGCAAGGCGGTGTTCTCGGGCAGGCCGAGCGCGTCGCGGTAGAACGCGAACGGTGACAACGTGCCCGAAAAACAGGTGACCGACACGGCATCGGCAAAGCGCGCCGCCAGGAACGGCGCAGGCACGATATTGCGGATGGCCAGGGAGCGCTCTTGCTGCGTGGCGCCCAGCGTGCGCTCGAACACCGAGTGGTCGCCGAAGGCTTCGGCCAGCCGGGCGAAGTGCAGCGCGTCGAAGAAAAAGCGCTGCAGCGGGCCCTGCGCGGCGTCGGGCGTGGCCGCGAAGTATTCGGCCATGGCGGTGTTGGCGGCCTGCAGGGTGCGCAAGAAGCGCTCCGGAATTTCGTCGCCGGTTTCATAGGCCGCCTGCTGCGGCTGCTGCACCGTGTCCCACTCGCGGAACAGCCGGGCCAGAGGGCCGCGCAAAGCGGCGGGCGCCACGCGGTGCGCTTCTTCGAGCGCCGCGCCTTCCAGCGCCGCGGTGTACATGCCGCGCGCGCGCTCCAGCAGGTTGTGCGCCTCGTCGACCAGCACCGCCACGCGCCAGTCGGCGTCGCGCATGGTGGCGTAGAGAAAGGCGCTGCTGTCGAAGTAGTAGTTGTAGTCGCCCACGATGGCGTCGGCCCAGCGGGTCATTTCCTGCGCCAGAAAGTAGGGACACACGGTGTGCGCCAGCGCGATGTCGCGCAGCGCTGGCCTGTCGAGCCAGGCCGCCTGCACGGCCTGCGCGCGCGCGGCGGGCAGGCGGTCGTAGAAGCCCCTGGCCAGCGGGCAGGCGTCGCCGTGGCAGGCGCGGTCGGGGTATTCGCAGACTTTTTCGCGGGCCGCGAGCTCCAGCACGCGCAACCGGCCGTCGCCCTGCCCCTGGTCGAGCACGCGCAAGGCGTCGAGCGCCACCGGGCGGCCCGAGGTCTTGGCGGTGAGAAAGAAGACCTTGTCGATGCGCTTCGCACTTTTCGCGGCCCGCGCCTTGAGCAACGGAAAGATGGTGGCCAGCGTCTTGCCGATGCCGGTGGGCGCCTGCGTCATGAGGCAGCGCCCGCCCACGCCGGCGCGGTACACGGCCTGCGCCAGCTCGCGTTGGCCGGCGCGAAAGCTGCCGTACGGAAATTCGAGCCGCGCCAGGCTGTCGTCCAGCGCCGCCCGGTGCGCAGCCTCGCTGGCGGCCCAGGCGCTGTAGCGCGCACACAGCTGCTCGAAGTGTTCGCGCAGCGTGTCGCGGGTGTGGTGCTCTTCCAGCACGGTTTCGTCGCCGCTGGCCAGGTCGAGGTAGCACAGCGCCACGGTCATCTGCGCGTGGCCGTTCAGCTCGCACAGCATCCAGCCGTAGCTGCGGGCCTGGGCCCAATGCAGTGCGCGGTGGTTGCCGCGGATGGCGTCGAAGTCGCCGCGGAAGGTCTTGATTTCTTCCACGCGCGCCACTTCGCCCTGGCCCCGGCGCGGCTCGTAGCCGTCGGCCCGGCCGCGCACCCGCAGCGTGCCGCAGGTGGTGTCGAGGCTCACCTCGCTTTCGTACCCGTCGCCGCGCCGGTGCTGCACCAGCGCATGCCCGGCCATGCCTTCGAGCGCGCTGGGCGCGGGCACGAAGCGCAGGTCGAGGTCGCCCGCCTTTGCACCGAAGGCGCACAGGGCCTTGACGGATACGACGTGCGCTGCGACGGGAAGCGGCTGGGAGAGTTGAATGCCCATCAGGTTTTTACTGGATGAAAATACAGTATAGCCATGCGTGCCTCAAACTCGACCCCCCTTCTCGCACCCCTGTCGAGGCCTTCTCCGACAGGGCAAGCCGAATTTATCGGCAAGACTTGAGGAGTTTTGCTTACAAATGCGCCCGATGAACACTCCCGCCGCGATCGACCCCGAAGACTTTGAACGTTTGCTGGGCCGCAACATCAAGCTGCCGCTGATCGGCGGTGTGTTTGGCGCCGTGGTATTCGTCGGGCTGATCCTGTTCCTGCTGAACACCATCGGCTGGGTCGAGCACACCGACCGCGTCACCCGCGCCGCCAGTGAGCTGCAGCGCCAGAGCATCGACATGGAAACCGGCATGCGCGGCTACCTGATCACCGGGGACGAGAGTTTTCTGGAGCCCTACCAAAGCGCCGTGCCCCGCGTCAAGAGCGACACCGCCGCGCTGCGCGAGCTGGTGGCCGACAACCGCCAGCAGGTGGAGCGCGTGGACCGCATCGCCGGCATCCAGGCCACCTGGCTGGAGTTTGCCCGCAGCCTGATTGCCGCGCGCCGCGCCGGCGAAGACGCGCAGGCCCAGGTGCGCCTGGGCCGCGGCAAGCGGCTGACCGACGACATGCGCAAGGAATTCACCGCGTTCATGGACACCGAGCAGACGCTGCGCTTTCAGCGCAACAACGACGCCAACCGCACCGCCTGGTGGACGGTGGGCCTGTTCCTGCTGTTCACGGTGGGGTTCACCGGGCTGGTGGCGTACTTCGGCCGGCGCCAGCTGGTGCGGCTGTCCGACAGCTACGACGTGGTGCTGAAGGAGCAAGCGGCGCATTCCGACCGGCTCTCGCACGAGGCCTGGCTGCGCGGCGCGCAGAACGAGCTGGTGGGCGACCTGGTCGGCGAACTGAGCGCGCCGGACATGGGCCGCAAGGTGCTGGCCTTCTTCTCGCGCCACATGGGCACCGCCGTGGGCGCCGTGTATGTGCGCGAGCGGCACGGCCCGCTGCGACGCGCCGCGAGCTACGGTTTCTCCAGCGCGGCGGAGGCCACGCAGCAGGTGTTTTCGCCCACCGAGAGCCTGATCGGCCAGGCCGCGGCCGAGCGCCGCCGCATGGTGATCGACCCCATCGACGCGAGCTACCTGCAGGTCAATTCCGGCCTGGGCCACATGGCGCCCAAGGCGGTGCTGCTGCTGCCGGTGTCCAGCGCCGGCATGGTCAACGGCGTGATCGAGCTGGGCCTGGCCGGCCCGCTGGACGCGCGCTCTGCCGAGCTGCTCGACGTGGTGGCCGACGACATCGGCACCTCGCTGGCCGCGGCGCGCTACCGCGAGCAACTGCAGGACGTGCTGGCCGAAACCCAGCAGCTCAACGAAGAACTGCAGGTGCAGCAGGAAGAGTTGCGCACCGCCAACGAAGAGCTCGAGGAACAGTCGCGCGCGCTGCGCGCCTCGCAGGCCATGCTGGAGAACCAGCAGGCCGAGCTGGAGCAGACCAACAGCCAGCTCTCCGAGCGCACCGAGGCGCTCGACCAGCGCAACACCGCCCTGCGCCGCGTGCAGCGCGACCTGGAAGACCGCGCCGACGAGCTGCAGCGCGCGAGCCGCTACAAGTCGGAGTTTCTGGCGAACATGTCGCACGAGCTGCGCACGCCGCTCAACAGCGCGCTCATCCTGGCCAAGCTGCTGGGCGACAACCCGCAGGGCAACCTGACGGCCGAGCAGGTGAAGTTTGCCGACTCGATCTATTCGTCGGGCAACGACCTGCTGGTGCTGATCAACGACATTCTGGACATTGCCAAGGTCGAGGCCGGCAAGCTCGAGGTGGTGACCGAAGACATGTCGCTCGCCAAGCTCGCGCAGAGCCTGGAAAGCACCTTCAGCCCGCTGGCCATGCAGAAGAACCTGAGCTTCAGGCTCGAAATACAGCCCGCCGCGCCGGCCTTTCTGGTGACCGACCGCCAGCGCGTGGAACAAATCCTGAAGAACCTGCTGTCGAACGCGCTGAAGTTCACCGACCGCGGCGAAGTGGCCGTGGTGGTCTCGCCCACGGCCGACGGCGGCGCGGCCTTTGCGGTGTCCGACTCGGGCATCGGCATCGACCCGCAGCAGCACGAGCTGGTCTTCGAGGCCTTCCGCCAGGCCGACGGCACCACCAGCCGCCGCTACGGCGGCACCGGCCTGGGCCTGTCGATCTCGCGCGACCTCACGCTGCTGCTGGGCGGCACGCTCACGGTGCAAAGCACGCCGGGCCAGGGCAGCACCTTCACCCTGCAACTGCCGGCCAAGGCGCCGCAGGCGAGCACGGCGGCCAGCGCGCCGCCGGCTTTCACGGCGTTCTCCAGCCCGCCGAGTTCGGCCGTGTACGCGCCCAGGGCCAGGCCCGTACCCACCCCTCCGCTGGCACCGCAGCCGCCCTCGCCCGTGCCCGCGCCGCAGTTCGCCGACGACCGCGCCATTCCGCGCGACCAGGTGCGCCGCGTGCTGGTGATCGAGGACGAGCCGCAGTTCGCGCACATCCTGTACGACCTGGCGCACGAGCTGGGCTACCGCTGCCTGGTGGCGCACGGCGCGGCCGACGGCTTCGAGCTGGCCACGCAGTTTCTGCCCGACGCCATCCTGCTGGACATGCGCCTGCCCGACAGCACCGGCCTGGACGTGCTGCAGCGCCTGAAAGACTCGCCGCACACGCGCCACATTCCCATTCATGTGGTGTCCGCCGCCGAGAACGCGCAGAGCGCGGCGCTGCAGATGGGCGCGGTCGGCTATGCGCTGAAGCCCGCCACGCGCGACGAGCTCATGAAGGTGTTCGGCCGGCTGGAGGAAAAGCTCACGCAAAAGGTGAAGGTGGTGCTGCTGGTGGAAGACGACGCGCTGCAGCGCGACAGCGTGATCCGCCTGATTGGCGACGACGACATCGAGATCGTGGCCGTGGGCTCCGGCGAAGAAGCGCTGGAGCTGCTGCGCACCCGCGTGTTCGACTGCATGATCACCGACCTGAAGCTGCCCGACATGCAGGGCAGCGAGCTGCTCAAGGCGATGGCGGCGGAAGAGATCGTGTCGTTCCCGCCGGTCATCGTGTACACCGGGCGCAACCTCACGCGCGACGAAGAGACCGAGCTGCAGCGCTATTCGCGCTCCATCATCATCAAGGGCGCGCGCTCGCCGGAGCGCCTGCTCGACGAGGTGACGCTGTTCCTGCACAAGGTGGAGGCGGAGCTTTCCACCGAGCGCCAGGGCATGCTGAAAACGGTGCGCGGGCGCGACCGCATCTTCGAAGGCCGCACCATCCTGCTGGTGGACGACGACGTGCGCAACATCTTCGCGCTGACCAGCGCGCTGGAAGCGCGCGGCGCCATGGTGGAGATTGGCCGCAACGGGCGCGAGGCGCTGGAAAAGCTCGACCAGGTGAGCGACATCGACTTGGTGCTGATGGACGTGATGATGCCGGAGATGGACGGCCTGGAGGCCACGCGCCGGCTGCGCGCCAACCCGCGCTTCGAGAAGATGCCGGTGATTGCCATCACCGCCAAAGCCACCAAGGACGACCGCGAACAGTGCCTGGCCGCCGGCGCCAACGACTACCTGGCCAAGCCGGTCGACCTGGAGCGCCTGTTCTCGATGCTGCGCGTGTGGATGCCGAAAATGGAGCGCCTGTGACACAGAAGCCTTCTTCTTCACCCTCCTCTCTTTCCGCTGCTTCCGCTGCGCCGCCGCATCCCCTCAGCGACACCGAGATCGAGCTGCGCCTGCTGACCGAGGCCATCTACCTCAAGTACAGCTACGACTTTCGCAACTACACCGTGGCCTCGCAGAAGCGCCGCGTGCTGCATGCGCTCGACCAGTTCGGCCTGCCCAGTATTTCCGCATTGCAAGACAAGGTGCTGCGCGACCCGGCCCTGTTCGCCCGGCTGCTGCAGTTCCTGACCATTCCGGTGAGCGAGATGTTCCGCGACCCGCCGTACTTTCTGGCGCTGCGCCAGCACGTGGTGCCCATCCTGCACACCTACCCTTCCGTGAAGGTGTGGGTGGCGGGCTGCAGCACCGGCGAAGAAGTGTTTTCGCTCGCCATCCTGCTGCGGGAAGAAGGCCTGCTGGCACGCACGCAGATCTACGCCACCGACATCAACCCGAACTCGCTGGAGAAGGCGCGCCAGGGCATCTTTCCGATGGACGCGATTCGCGGCTACACCACCAACTACCAGCGCGCGGGCGGGCGCAGCTCGTTCTCCGACTACTACACCGCCGCCTACGACGCCGCGCGCTTCGACCCCTCTTTGTGCGCCGACGTGATCTTTGCCGACCACAGCCTGGCGACCGACAGCGTGTTCGCGGAAACGCAGTTGGTGTCTTGCCGCAACGTGCTGATCTACTTCAACCGGGAGTTGCAGGACCGGGCGCTGGGGCTGTTCCACGAGTCGCTGTCGCACCGCGGCTTTCTGGGGCTGGGCTCGAAGGAGAGCATCGACTTTTCGGGCTACGCCAACAGCTTCGAAACGCATGCGCGCGCCGAGCGCATCTACCGCAAGCTCGCATGAGAAAAAGCCTGCGTTCGTCCGTTCACAAGCGCGTGGACGCCGTGGTGCTCGGCGCCTCGGCCGGGGGCATCGAGGCGCTGTACACGCTGCTGCACGACCTGCCCGCCACCTGGCGCCTGCCGATGGCGGTGGTGCTGCACCTGCCCGAGGAACACGAGAGTCACCTGGCGGAAATTTTTGCGCAGCGCCTGCCCATTCCCGTGCGCGAGGCGGCCGACAAGATGCCGCTGGCCGGCGGCAGCCTGTACTTTGCGCCGCCGGGCTACCACCTGTCGATAGAGCGCGAGCGCACGTTTTCTTTGAGCTGCGAGCCGCCCGTGCTGTTTTCGCGCCCGTCGATCGACGTCATGATGGGCTCGGCCGCCGACGCCTACGGCCCCGCGCTCGCGGGTTTTCTATTGACCGGCGCCAACTACGACGGCGCGCAAGGTCTGCACCGCATTCACCTGGCCGGCGGCCTGACCGCCGTGCAGGAACCGAAAGAAGCTCAGATTTCCACCATGCCTCAAGCCGCCATTGCGCGCCACGACCCCGACTACGTGCTCCCCTTGCGCGAGCTGCGCGAACTGCTGCTTCAACTGGAGGCCGCTCATGAACATTGAGGTCGAAAGCAAGCTGCTGATCGTCGACGACCTGCCGGAGAACCTGCTGGCACTGGAGGCGCTCATTCGCTCGCCGGGCCGGGTGGTGTACCGCGCCGCCTCGGCCGAGGCGGCGCTGGCGCTGCTGCTGGAGCATGAATTTGCGCTGGCCATCGTCGACGTGCAGATGCCGGGCATGAACGGCTTCGAGCTGGCCGAGCTGATGCGCGGCACCGAGCGCACGCGGCACATTCCCATCATCTTCGTGAGCGCCGCCGGGCGCGAGCTGAACTACGCTTTTCAGGGCTACGAGAGCGGCGCGGTCGACTTTCTGCACAAGCCGCTGGACCCGCACGCGGTGGTCAGCAAGGTGAACGTGTTCGTCGACCTCTACCAGCACCGCAAGGCGCTGCGCCACGAGATGGAATCGCTGGCCGCCGCGCACCGCAAGCAGGAAGAGCTGGTGCAGCAACTGCAGCACACCCAGCAGGAGCTGGAGCGCGCGGTGCGCATGCGCGACGACTTCATGTCGATGGTGTCGCACGAGCTGCGCACGCCGTTGAACACGCTGTACCTGGAGGCGCAATTGCGCCAGCTGCACCTGTCCAAGGGCAACCTGGCCAACTTCTCGCCTGAGCGGCTGCCGGCCATGATCGAGCGCGACCAGCGGCAGATTCGCAACATGGTGCGGCTCATCGACGACATGCTCGACGTCACGCGCATGCGGCGCGACGCGCTCTCCATCCAGACCAAGCCGATCGACCTGGCCGTGCTGGCGCGCGCCGTGGTCGAGAACCTGCGCCAGCAGGCCGAGGCCGCGGGCACGGTCATCACGCTGGAGGCGCCGGCCGCGCTGCACGGCGTGTGGGACGAGTTCCGCATCGAGCAGGTGCTGACCAACCTGCTGACCAACGCGCTGCGCTACGGCGGCGGCAAGCCGGTGCAGATGGTGGTGCAGCAGATCGGCGGCACGGCCCGGGTGGCGGTGCGCGACCAGGGCATCGGCATTGCGCCGCAGGACCAGGCGCGCATCTTCGAGCAGTTCGAGCGCACCGCCGACAGCCACAAGCATGCGGCAGGGCTGGGCCTGGGTCTGTACATCACGCGCAAGATCGTGAGCCTGCATGGCGGGCACATCGACGTGGAGAGCGCGCCGGGCGAAGGCTCGCGCTTCGTGGTCGACCTTCCGCTGCATGCGCGCGACGCGGGTTCAGACCCCAGCGCAGAGACTGGCACGAACGCAGGTACGGGTACCGAGGCGCAACCGTAGGCATGCTCCTACGGCGAAGCACGCGGCGCACCCCGATACTGCTTCGTTCGACTTACTTGATAGAAAGCTTTCAGTGAACGTGCTGATCGTCGACGACAACGAAGCGGCAGCCGACCTCCTTCAGGAGCTGCTGTCCCTGCAGGACCACACGGCGCGCTGCACCTACACCGCGCAGCAGGCCATGGACGCGGCGGCCGTCGAGCACTTCGACGCCGCGCTGATCGACCTGACCCTGCCCGACTTTCCGGGCACCGAGGTGGCGCGGCGGCTGCGTGCCAGCACGGCCGAAGGCACGCCCAGGCTGCTGGTCGCCATCTCGGGTTATTCGGCGCAGGACACCGGCGGCCAGTCGGCCGAGGGGCTGTTCGACCACCACCTGCAAAAGCCGATCGACATTGAAAAGCTCGAGCGGATCCTGGCTCAGGGCCTCTGAGCGAAGGCGCTTCAATCTTGTTTGTCTAGTGGGGTGAGCTGGTGCACGCGCTGCACCGGTTCGGTGAGCGGCGTGCTGCCGGCAAGCAGTCAGCCGCTGCTTATTGCGCTGCCTTTCCACCTACCGCACACCATTTCCCCCAGGGCCGCGCGCCCTGCTAGGGGATTTCCCTTGCCGCCTGGCCCGAAGCTTGCGTAGCTCGTTCATATAGTTGAAACTTTCAACTATTGAAGATTTCTACCATAGAGCCATGCACGAACCGCTTCAACTCAAGACCGACTACATCAACGTCCTGCTCGATCAGGCCACCGAGCGCACGCGCGATCGCGGCTCGCGCGTGTACGAGATAGAACTGGGCATGTCGCTGCGCGACATCCGCCTGCTGCGTGCCGTGGGCGGCTCCCCCGGCATCACCATGGGGCAGCTGGTGCAGGTCTGCGCCATCGAGAAGACGCTGGTGTCGAAGCTGGTGAGCGCGCTGGTGCAGCGCGGCCTGCTGCAGCGCCAGATCGGCCACGAGGATGCGCGCCAGATCCACCTGTACCTCAGCCGCGCCGGCGTTGACCTGGTGATGCGCGCCGAGCCCATCGGCCATGAGATGGAGGCGCGCTTTCTCGACTGCCTGAGCGTTGCAGAAGCCGACACGCTGCGCCGTCTGCTGGCCAAGATCATCGACGCCGAAGCCGGCTCGCGCGACATCTTCGATTTCTTGCTCGTGCAGCTGCGCGAAAGCAAGGCAGCCGAATCCGCCCCCTCGTCTCCCTCCGTCCGCCCCCGAAAGAAGTAAGGCTCCATGGCAACTCCCCTCTCGCTACGCCGCGCGTTCGCGGTCTCCGTTTGCGCACTGGCATTGGCGTTTTCAGGCGCCGCTTCGGCACAGACCGTGCTGCGCACCGTGCCCTCGTCGGACCTGAAGATCCTCGACCCGATCTGGACCACCGCCAACATCACGCGCAACCACGGCTTCATGATCTACGACACCTTGTTCGGCATGGACGAGAAGGGTGTCATCAAGCCGCAGATGGTCGACAAATACACCGTCAGCCCCGACAACAAGGTGTGGGCCTTCACGCTGCGCCCTGGCCTGAAGTTTCATGACGGCGCGCCCGTCACCTCGCAGGACGTGATCGCCTCGCTCGCGCGCTGGGCCAAGCGCGACTCGCTGGGCCAGAAGATGTATGAGGCGATGGACAGCATTGCCGCGGACGGCCCCAACGGCTTTCGCATGACGTTCAAGCAACCGTTCGGCGTGGTGCTCGATGCGCTGGGCAAGCCCAACCCGCTGGTGCCTTTCATCATGCCCAAGCGCGTGGCCGACACGCCCGCCGACCGGCAGATCGAGGACATGACGGGCTCCGGCCCCTTCACGCTGGCCAAGGAAGACTTCCGCCCCGGCGACCGCATCGTCTACCGCAAGAACACCGCCTACGTGCCGCGCAAGGAGCCCGCATCGGGCCTTGCGGGTGGCAAGGTGGTGCATGTGGACCGCGTTGAATGGGTGCTGCTGCGCGACCCGCAGACGCAGGCCAACGCACTGCTCAACGGCGAGGTCGACATGCTGGAAACAGTGCCGCCCTCCGGCTACGCCGACATGCGCACCAACGACAAGATCGACCTGGTGGACGTGATGCCCGCCGGGCCGTTCACCGTGATCTACAACCACAAGATCGCGCCCTTCAACAACCCCAAGGCACTGCGGGCCGCGATGCTGGCCATCAACCAGGAGGCGATGCTGCGCGCCCAGGCCACCTTCCGCGACTTCTACAAGCCCTGCGCGTCGATCTACCTGTGCGGCTCCACCTACGCCAGCGACAAGACGGGCTTCTACACCGGCAAGCCGCAGTTCGAGGAAGCACGCAAGCTGCTGAAGGAATCGGGCTACGACGGCAAGCCCGTGGTGATCATGCTGCCGGGCGATTCGCCCGCGCTGAACAAGCTGCCCGCCGTGTACGGCCAATTGCTCAAGCAGGTGGGTTTCAACGTGGACGTGCAGACCACCGACTGGGCCACGCTGGTCACGCGCCGCACCAAGAAGGACCCGGTGGAAAACGGCGGCTGGAACGCCTTCATCACCTTCTGGGGCGGCGTGGACGCCAGCAGCCCGCTGACCTACAGCCCCCTGACCGGCAACGGCGACCAGGGCTACTTCGGTTGGCCGGTCGACCCCGAGCTCGAAAAGCTCAAGTCGCGTTTCATCGAAACAGCCGACGTCGCGCAGCGCAAGGACATTGCCACGCAGATCCAGTTGCGCGTGCTCGAAGGCGGCGTGATTGCGCCGCTGGGTGAAGGCAAGGCGCCGACGGCCGTGCGCCGCGGCGTGGTGAGCGGGCTGCTGAAGTCGCCCGCGGTGCTGTACTGGAACGTGCAGAAGAAGTAGCCCCCCTCTTCGATCGATGTGCTTGGCCGGTTGCCCTTGCGGCAACCGGTCGGGGACTGCTGTTGCCCGCGCTTTTCGCGCACTCCCTTTGCAGGAGATTTCCTCATGCTCAACTTTCTGTTGCGGCGTGGCCTGGCCACCGTGCCGGTGCTGCTGATCGTCGCCGTCATCGTCTTCCTGCTGCTGCGCATGACGCCCGGCGACCCGGCCGCGGCCATCGCAGGCGATGCGGCCAGCGCGCTGGACATCGAACGCATTCGCGCGCAGCTTGGCCTGAACGATTCGATTCTTGTGCAGTTCGTCACCTGGCTCGGGCACGTGGTGCGCGGCGACCTGGGCTATTCGTTCTTCTACAAGCTGAGCGTGACCCAGCTCATCGGTCAGCGCCTGGAGCCCACGCTATCGGTGGCCGCGGTGACCGTGGTGCTCACCGTGCTGATCGCCGTGCCGCTGGGGGTGCTGGCGGCGTCCAGGCGCGGCGGTCGACTCGACCGCTTCATCATGGGGGCGTCGGTGCTGGGCTTCTCGGTGCCGGTGTTCGTGGCGGGCTACCTGATGATCTGGCTGTTCTCCATGAAGCTGGGCTGGCTGCCCTCGCAGGGCTACAGCCGCATGGCCGACGGCGTGGGCCCGTGGCTGCGCAACCTGGTGCTGCCGTGCATCACGCTGGCCGTGATGTATGCGGCGCTGATTGCACGCGTGACCCGCGCCGCGGTGTCCGAGGCGCTCACCGAAGACTATGTGCGCACCGCGCGGGCCAAGGGCATTTCGGAGTGGCGCATGCTGATGCGCCACGCGCTGGCCAATGCGGCCGTGCCCATCGCCACCATCATCGGGTTGAGCGTGGCGGGGCTCATTGGCGGTGTGGTGGTCACCGAAACCATCTACGCGATTCCGGGGCTGGGCCAGCTCACGGTCGACGCGGTGCTGTCGCGCGACTACCCGCTCATTCAGGGCATCACCCTGTTCTTTTCCCTCGTCTACGTGGTGGTCAACCTGCTGGTGGACCTGAGCTACCTGCTGCTCGATCCGCGCATCCGGTACTGACACACCGCGGCTTTCATCGGGACACTTCTCATGACTTCGATTTCCATTCCAGCGGACCCGGCAGACGCGGCAGAACCGGCAGAACCGACCGGCGTGCCGCGCAAGCGCAAGCCGTCTTTGCTGCGCCGCATCTTTTCCAACGGCGCCGTGCGCACCGGCAGCGCACTGTTGTGCCTCATGGTGTTCATCGCCGTGGCGGCGCCCTGGCTGTACACCATCGACCCCAACGCCATGGACCCGGCCAGCGCGCACCTGTCGCCTGGCACGCGGGCCGAGTTCGTCACCTTGGCGGGCGATGCGTTCGAGCGCGTCTTTCCCATGGGCACCGACAGCATGGGCCGCGACATCTGGAGCCGCACCGCGTACGGGGCGCGCGTTTCGCTGTCGGTGGGGGTGACCGTGGCGCTGGGCTCCATTGCCATGGGCTTGCTGGTGGGCATGGTGGCGGGCTACTTCCGCCGGCTCGACGGCATCATCATGCGGGTGATGGACGGGATGATGGCCATTCCCGGCATCCTGTTCGCCATCGTGCTGGTGGCCGTGTGGCGGCCCAGCCTGTGGACGGTCATTTTGGCCATCGTGGTGCCCGAGACACCGCGCGTGGCGCGGCTGGTGCGCTCGGTGGTGCTGTCGGTGCGCGAGGAGCCGTATGTGGAAGCCGCCATTGCGTTGGACACACCCACCTGGCGGCTCATGGTGCGCCACATCCTGCCCAACACCATTGCGCCGCTGATCGTGCAGGGCACCTTCGTGTGCGCCGCGGCCATGCTGGTGGAAGCGGTGATGTCGTTCCTGGGCATCGGGCTGCCGACCGACGTGCCGACCTGGGGAAACATCATGGCCGAAGGCCGCGCGCACTTCAGCTCGCACCCCTCGACCGTGCTGCTGCCCGGTGCATTCCTGGCGGTGACGGTGCTGGCGGTGAACATGCTCGGCGACGGCCTGCGCGACGCGCTCGACCCCAAGTTCAATCCGCGCGGAGCCTGACATGACACCCACCCCTTCCAGTCAACACGCGGGCCCGGTCCCCTGCCTCTCGGTGCGCGACCTGCGCATCGACCTGCCCGCCGGTGCCGACCGGGCGCATGCGGTGCACGGCGTTTCATTCGAGGTGATGCCCGGCCAGGTCGTGTGCCTGCTGGGTGAATCAGGCTCGGGCAAATCGGTGATCGCGCAGGCGGTGATGGGCCTGCTGCCCGCGTCGCTCGTGCCCTCGGGCGGACGCATCGAGGTCCAGGGCGAGAACGTGCTCGAAGCCGACCACGCGCGGCTGCGCGCGCTGCGCGGCGTTCGCATGGCCATGGTGTTCCAGGAGCCGATGACGGCACTCAACCCGGTGATGCGCTGCGGCGCGCAGGTCGACGAGGTGCTGGCCGAGCACACCGCGCTGGGCACGGCCGAGCGCCGGCAGAAGGTGCTGGCCATCTTCGCGCGGGTGAAGCTGCCCGAGCCCGAGCGCATCTACGACGCCTACCCGCACCAGCTCTCGGGCGGGCAGCGCCAGCGCATCGTGATTGCGATGGCGCTCATCCTGCGCCCCGCGCTGCTGATCTGCGACGAGCCGACCACCGCGCTCGATGTGACCACGCAGGCCGAGATTCTGTCGCTCATCCGCGAGATGCAGCAGGAGAACGGCACCGCGGTGCTGTTCATCACCCACGACTTCGGCGTGGTGGCGGACATTGCCGACCAGGTGGTGGTGCTGCAACTGGGCCGCCAGGTAGAGAGCGGCCCGAAGGACGAGGTGTTGCGCCGACCGAAAGAGGCCTACACGCGCATGTTGCTGGAGGCCGTGCCGCGCCTGGAGCCGGTGCAGCGCCCTGCCCTGGCCGCCGAGCCGCCGCTGCTCGACGCGCGCGGCATCGGCAAGACCTACACCGCCGGCGCCTGGCCCGGGAAGCGCCGAACGGTGCACGCGGCCATCGATGTGTCGCTGAAGGTGCACGCGGGTGAAACCGTGGGCATCGTGGGCGAGTCTGGCTCGGGCAAGTCGACGGTGGCCCGCTGCATCGCGCGGCTCATCGAGCCGACCGAGGGCGACGTGCGCATGCCGCGCATGGCCGAGCAGCACTCGGCGCGCGAGCGGCTATCGGCCTTCCGGCGCACTGTGCAGGTGGTGTTCCAGGACCCGAACCGGTCGCTGAACCCGCGCCGCACGGTCGGCCAGTCGATCGTGGAGGGGCCGGTGAATTTCGGCATGTCGCCCGCGGCCGCATGGAAGCGCGCCGAAGAGCTGATGGCGCTCGTGCGGCTGAAGCCCGACGTGCTGCACCGCTACCCGAGCGAGTTTTCCGGCGGCCAGCGCCAGCGCCTGTGCATTGCGCGCGCGCTGGCCTGCGAACCCCAGGTGCTGATTGCCGACGAGGCCGTGTCCGCGCTGGACGTGTCGGTGCAGGACCAGATCCTGAAGCTGCTGGCGGAGATCCAGCAGCGGCTGTCCATCGGCATCCTGTTCATCACGCACGACCTGCGCGTGGCCAGCCAGATCTGCGACCGGCTGATCGTGATGCACAAGGGCCGCATCGTCGAGGAAGGCACCGCGCGCGACGTGCTGCTGTCGCCGCGCGAGGCCTATACGCGCTCGCTGCTGGCCGCCGCGCCGGGCCAGGGCTACGCCTTTGGGCAGGGCTGAACCCCGCCGACCGGCCACTCTTTTTTCTTCACACCTCAACCACCAAAGAAGACAACGCACATGACCACACCCCTTCACGAACTCAGCGCAGTGCAGCTGCTGGAAAAGTACCGCGACCGCGTTCTGTCGCCCGTCGACGTGACACAGGCCGTGCTGGCGCGCATCGAACGCTGGGAGCCGAGCATCCGCGCGACCTACGGGCTGGACGCGCAAGCCGCCCTTGCCGCGGCCAAGGCCTCCGAGGCACGCTGGGCCCAGGGCGCGCCGCAGGGCGAGCTCGACGGCGTGCCCGTGACGCTGAAGGAAAACATCGCCACGCGCGGCACGCCGGCGCCGCTGGGCAGCGCGGCCACGGTGCTCGTGCCGGCCGCGGCCGACGCACCGGCGGCGGCGCGGCTGCGCGAGGCGGGCGCGGTGATCGTCACCAAGACCACCATGCCCGACTTCGGCTTTCTGGCCGCGGCGCCGTCGAGCTTTCACCCGCTCACGCGCAACCCATGGGACCTGAGCAAGAACACCGGCGGCTCCAGTTCCGGTGCCGGCGCGGCCGCGGCGGCCGGCTACGGACCGCTGCACCTGGGCACCGACATCGGCGGCTCGGTGCGCATTCCGGCCAACTTCTGCGGCGTGTTCGGGCTCAAGCCCAGCCAGGGCCGCATTCCGGTCGATCCGCCAGCGGCAGCCCGCGTGATCGGCCCGCTGACGCGCACGGTGGCCGATGCCGCGCTGCTGATGCAGGTGGTCTCACGCCCCGACCCGCGCGACTTCATGAGCCTGCCCGCGCAGGACATCGCCTGGCGGCAGCTTGCGCGCGACCTCAAGGGGGTGCGCATCGGCCTGTGGACAGAGACCGCGGGCAACTGGCCCATCGACGCGGAAGTGAAAGACGCGGTGCTCGCGGCGGCCCGGCTGTTCGAGCAGGCCGGCGCCATCGTGGAGCCGCTCGCCGACTGGACCACGCAGGAGATGCGCCTGGGCATGGCCCACTTCTTCACCATGCGCTGCCGAGTGGACCTGGCCGCCATGCCGCCGGAACGCGCCGCGCTGGCGGCGCCGTACATCCATGCCGCGGCCGAGTTCGCGGGCTCGCTCACGCCAGAGGAAACGTTCCGCGCCTTCACGCGCCTGCAGCACATGCGCGCCGCCACGGTGGCTGCCACCCAGCCATACGACTACGTGCTCTCACCGGTATCGCCGGTGCTGCCTTTCGCGGCGGAGGCCAACAACAGTGGCGCCGACACGCCCATGAAGGACTCGCACTTCACCTCGGTGTTCAACCAGTCGGAGCAGCCCGCGGCGTCGATCAACTGTGGCTACGCCAGGAGCGGCTTGCCGATCGGCCTGCAGATTGCAGGGCGCCGGTTCGACGACCTCGGCGTGCTGCAGATGGCCGCGTTCTACGAAGGCGTGCGTGCGGCGCAAGCGCCGTGGCCTGAACCTGGGCAGCAGGCACCGGCGCTGTGAACGCGCCGCGCCTCAGCGCGGCCTGCGGCGCCCCGAAGAGCCCCGCATCGCCTCGTAGCGATACAGCCTGAAGCCGTCTTTCTGCGTGAAGCTCAGCGGCTCCCAGCCGCGCGCCAGGGCGCAGTCGGTGATCTGCGCCATCTGTACGCCCAGGTAGTCCTGCAGGCTGTCGGCCACCGCCAGTTCGAACTTGCGCAGGTCGCGGTCCAGCGCCTCGACCGCCACGATGGCCGCCTCCACCGTGGTGAAAGGCCGCACATGCGTCACCGATCTGCTGCGAGGCAGCGCACGCGCCGCCGGCTCCGGGCCGAAGGTGACGCTGGTGCCGCCGTCCATGCCGTTGAGGCCGTTCAAGCTCATTGTGGTCATGCCATGAACCCCATGTTGCGAAGGTAGGTCATGCCGCTGGGCGCGGTCACGTCGTTGAAGTTCTTCAGATTGGGCAGGATGCCGTTCAGGTCGGCATCGGGCACGCCGAACCACCTGGCCAGCGTGGCGGCGTACTGGTCGACCGAAGTGGTCGGCAGCAACCGGCCCTGGCCCACGTGCCACTGGTCGTCGTCGCTGGCCGTGTTGCCCACGCTCACCGGCGGCGCCGTGCCGTACAGCGCCTTGCCTCTCACCGCACCGCCCACCACGAAGTGATGGCTGCCCCAGCCGTGGTCGGACCCGTTGCCGTTGCTCGACAGCGTGCGCCCGAAGTCGGAGGCGGTGAAGGCCGTCACCTTGTCGGCGAGGTTGAGGCTTTCCATCTGGCGCTGGAACGCGCTCATGGCGTCGGACACCCGCTTCATCAGGCCGCCTTGCTTGGTGTCCAGGTCGTCGTGCAGGTCGAAGCCGCCCATCGACACGAAGAACACCTGGCGCTTCACGCCCAGCGAGGCGCGCCCGCGGATCAGCCGCGCGACCATCTTGAGCTGACTGGCCAGGTAGTCGTTGGCCGGAAAGTTGGCGTTCAGGTCGTTCGCCTGGATGGCGGCGGTGACCTTGCCTTCGGCCTTGGTCGCGCGTTCGGTGACCTTGTTGTATTCGCTTTCCAGCGTGTGGCCGCGCGGCTGCTGCGCCAACTGCTGCATGACTGCCTTGACCGCCGACGAGCCGTACACATTGCCGCTGGCCGTGCTCACGCTGTCGATGCGCACCGCGCCGCCAGTGCCGACCTGGTACTGCTGGGCCTCGTCGCCCGACAGGAACACAGTGTTGCCCGACACCGAGATGCAGGTGAAGAGCGACGCGTCTTTCTGGCCCGACAGCATCAGGTCGCCCAGGTTGCCGCCCCAGCCGATGGTGGAGCCTTCGGGCGAAGACGACTGCCACACCGACTGCTGGTCGTTGTGCGAGAACAGCTTGGGCGGCACCGGATAGTCCTTGCGGTTGGCGCCGTTGTACTGCGCGCGCGTGAGCGGCTTGACCAGCGGGCCGACGTTCATCTGCACCGCCATCTTGCCTTCGGCGAACAACGTGGCCAGCTGGGTCATGGACGGATTCAGCGCGTACTTTCGCCCGCCCGGCAATGCCGCCGTGGGCCTGAGCTCGGTGGCCGCCAGCGCGGCGTCGAAGGGCAGCGCGATGCCGCCGCGGATGGCGCTGTAGCGGCCGTAGCTGTCGGTGTCGTAATTGACCAGGGTGTTGGCGTAGTCGTTGCCGCCGAACAGAAAGACGCACACCAGCGCCTTGTAGTCGTCGCCGGGCGCGGACTGCGCGGCGGCTTCGCCCATGGCGGCGAGGTTGAGCGCGAACGGCATCGCGGTGCCGGCAATAGCCAGGTGGCCAGCGCGGCGAAGAAAGGCGCGGCGTGCGTGCTCGGCCGGATTGATCAGGTACATGTTCGACTTGCTCCCGCGTTCGTTACTTCTGCACCAGGTATTCGGGCGAGCCCATCACCAGCAGCACGCCGGCGCAGACCAGGTTCAAGCGGCCGGCGTCGGTGGTGGGGTTCGCGAGCGGCGGCTGCGAGAGCGCCCCGGCAATCAGCGCCACGGTGGCTGCCGACAGCTGGTTGGCGCTCAGCAGCAGGTTGAGCCGGCGCACCAGCGCGGCGGGGTCAGTGGCCAGCGCTTTTTCGCTCGCGTAGGCGGCCGTCACGTCCCTGCTGTCGAAGCCGTTCGGCAGGATGCTCTGCAGAAAGTTGAGGTAGCCGCCCACGCTGGTCTCGTTGACCAGCTGGAACTCGGGCGCCACCATCTTGTTGCTGGCAATGGCGGTCGCTGGCGGCACATAGCCGGGGCGAAAGAAGTTGAACACCGAGGGCGAGCGCAGCGGGCTCTGGCCCAGCCGCTGGCTCGGGTCGGAGGTGTCGCCGATCTTCCATGTGTCCTTGACGGAGCTCGCACCAAAGGTGCGGCCCCATTGCACGAGCCGCAGCATGGGCTCGCGCAGCCGGCCAAAGTTGGCTTCGCCCAGGCCCGCGGGGCCGCGCGCCTCGTCGTCGAGCAGCACGGCCGCGAACACGCTCTTCATGTCGCCGCGCACACCGGCGCCGTTGTTGGCGAACACGTCGGACACGCGCTTCAGGTAGGCCGGGCTGGGGTTGCTGCTCACCAGCCGCTGGATGAGCTGGCGGCCGATGAAGGGGCCCACGTTCGCATGGTTGAACAGCGTGTCCAGCGCGGTCTTCAGCGCCTGGGGGCCGCCCGTGCCGGCCGGCACCGTGGTGCCCAGAAAGCGTGCCTCCAGCGTCGAATGGTTGCGCGCGGTGAAGGCCATCGGCCGCGTGGTCCATTGGTTGGACTCGATGGTGTAGCTCGCACCGTCGGGGCGAAAGGCGTTGAACTCGGCGGCGCGAATGTCCAGGCCGTAGCCGGTGAACACGCGCGCCAGGTTCGACACGTCGCTCTGCACATACGTTTCCTGCGGCTGGCCGTCGGCACCGGTCTTCAGCGAGCCGTCGGCATTGAGCTGATACAGCCCGATGCTCATGAGCTGCATGACCTCGCGCGCATAGTTCTCGTCGGGCTGGCGGCCCGAGGCGTCTTCCTTGCGGTTGTCGCGCGTGTTCAGGTAGAAGCCCATCGCCGGGTTGAGCGTGACGTCTTCCAGCAGCTGGCGAAAGTTGCCGGTGACGCCGCTCACCAGCATGTCCCAGTACTGGGCCATCATGGCCGTGGGCCAGCTGGAACCGATGTCTGACGAGGAGACCACGAAGATCTCGCTCAACGCGAGCGCCATGCGCTTGCGCACCGGGTCGGCCGACACCATGAGCTGGCGCCAGACCATGGCGTCGGCGTCTACCGCGTTGTAGGGCTTGGCGTTCACCCACTCCCAGGCGGTGGTGTCGCGCGGCGCGGCGATCTGCTCGCTGAGCCAGGGCAGATAGCCCTTGGCGCGCACGTCGGCGATGTCCTTGTCCGAAGCCGATAGCTGGGCCTGCAGCAGGAAGCGCGCGGCTTCGTCGTCGGTCCTGGCCTGGGGGTAGTGGTACGGGCCGGTGTCCACGGCGACCTGCTCGGCAACCGCGCCGGGGCCATTGCCCGCGCCGGCCCCGGGGAGGAACACGCCGCCTGAACCGCCTGACCCACCACCACCACCGCCGCCGCATGCGGCCAACGCCGCAGCCATCGAAAAGCCAGCCGCCGCCTTCAACGGCCGTGCGGCATCGGCCGAATGCGCCACGTCCACGGCCTGGTCTTCGCCGGCCTCCAGATGTTCCACCATGTGCTCTCGCTCCTTCGGCGCTCCAACGCCGGTTGAACGATGCAAGGCAAGCGGCGTGCCCCGCGCCAACCTGCTGAAAACGGGGCGTCCAGAATGCCCAAACGACAGCAAGGCCACATAAATGTGAACTTGTGTGACTTTTTCGTCACTTGCTGAAACAAAAATGGCATGCCAAGCGGCATGCCATGGTTCGGGAAGCCCTCAGCCGATCAAACGGCCGGGGCCTGCGAAGGTGCTCAATCGCGCTCGTCGTCCCAGGCGTTCGGCGCGCGGTACGGATAGCCGGGGCCGTAATACACACGGCCAGGCGGCGGCACGTACACAGGCGCGGGGCGGTAGTACACCGGCGGGGGCGGACGGTAATACACGGGGGGCGGCGGGCGGTAGTAGACGGGTGGCGGCGCTTCGTAATAGATGGGCGCGGGATACGGGTAGACCGGCTGCGGCGCGTAGTACGGCTGCGGGTAGCCGCCCACCGCCAGGCCAGGGGTGCCGATCTGCACCGACCAGCTGCCGCGCGCACTGGCGGCACCGGTTGCCAGCAGCGCGCCGGCGGCGACGGCACCGATGGCCATCCATTTGAAAACAGAAGATTGATGTTTGAGGTTCACGCAGGCTCCAGGGCCAAGGGCGGACGCTGTCCGGGTGTGTAAGCAACGCCGCAGCATGCCGCGCGGTGCACCCGGCCTGCCGCACGCTGGTTGCCAAACGTGAGCGGCCGCGCCGCGCGCGCCAAGGTCAGCGCACGGGTCAGCGCGCGATCTCGCGGCGCGACAGCATCACGTCGCCGCTGGTGGTGTTGAAAGCGATGGTCGGCGCGCTGAAATCGCTCAGCGGCGCGCCCAGGCCGATTTCTCCCCGGCCATGCAGCACGCACTCTTCACGGCGCAGCGCAATCTCGGTGCTGGGGCCGCCGTCGCCCTGAAAGCGCACCCAGGTGCCGTACGTGCTGACGTCGATCAGCACGCAACTGCCCTGGCGCAGTTCGATGCGCGCATGCAGCCGCGACACGCGCGGGTCGTTCACCACGAACTGCGCGTCGTCGACGCGGCCCAGGTGAATCGGCAGCTGTTCGGTACGGAACATCGAACGCACGTCGAGCCAGGCCAGCTCGATCTGTCCGAACGACGAGTCGGCCATGCGCATGGGCGCCAGCGAGGCCGGCACGGTGAGAAAGGAGGTCACCTCCTCCTGCCAGTCGATGCGGTGCACAACGGACATCTCGCTGCGCCCGCGAATGTTGATGAGCCCCAGGTCGCGGTGCTGAACCGAACCCTCGTGCAGCTGCGAGACCACCGCGTCGGTCACCCAGATCTGGCCCGGCCCGGCGAGGTCGCTGAGCCGCGAGGCCAGGTTGACGGCGTCGCCGTAGCAGTCGCCTTCGACTTCGACCACGTCGCCGCTGGCCACGCCGATCTGCAGCGCCATGCGCAACGGCGCCGGCCAGGCCAGCAGACGCTTCTGGTGATAGCGCTGCATTTCGATGACGGCATGCGTGGCCGCGGCACCGCTGGTGAAGATGGCGAACACGCCATCGCCCAGCGACTTCACCACGCGCCCGCCGTGTGCCTGGCACACGCCGCCGATCCATTGCGTCAGCCGTGTGACGGTCTCCGTGGCTCGCGCATTGCCCATGGCCTCGAAGACCCTGGTACTTCCCGTCAAGTCCGCGAAGACGACTGTGGAATTGACACCCATGTTGTTTTGATTCTCGATTTCTAAGATCGCTGCTGTTGATGGTGCAGGGGCCTCACCTTACCCTGCAAACAATTCCCGCTGCTTGTGAACATTGACGCATAAGTCGAATGATTTGCACGCCATCCTTGTTGACGTTATCTGTTTTAAGGCGAACCAGGTTCGGCACAGTCATGAGACGTTATGTAGTACTTAAGGAAACAAAACTTGGACCTACTTGAAAACCCTAGGTAAAGCGTGTTGTTTGCAAACAAGAAACGCCGTTCCAGATCTTGTGCAATGGTGAACTGACGCTTAAGGTAGCGTCCGTCTTGGCTTCCGGCAATACGCTTTTTGTCCCATGCTTCTTCGCCGCATCCTTCGTTTGCTCAATGTGCCCGGCTTCGGTTCCCGCCAATCGGCAGAGAGCCAGTTGGGGCGCATCCGAACCGCCATGCTTTCGGTGCTCCAGGGTCACGGCGGCCATTCGGTGCAACGTGTCAGCCAGCGCGTGCGCTTTGCGGCCGATGTCGAATCCCTCTGGTACTTGCGCCAGGACGTGATGATGGCGCTGAGCGCCATCGACGGTGAAACCGCCGCACGCCGCCAGATGAAAACCATCAACAGCATGTTCAAGGGTGGCCTGCCCGGCTCGATGGGCCCGCGCACCCATCAGCGCTTCACTCCCGACGCCTGATAAAGGCTTGCACCAACGACGGCCCTTCGGGGCCGTTTTTGTTGGGGCGCTTGTTCGGCGGATGTCGCGCCGGTTCAATGCCCGTGATGGTGGCCATCGTGGCCGTGATCATGGTGACCTTGCGGATCGCCATGCTCGGCCCCGTGCCGGTGCCCCCACACCAGGAACACATCGCGCCCCTCGGCCGCCAGCGCCACCTTCGCGCCGACGGGCAGCAGCACCTTGGTCGGCACATGTCCGAAAGGCAGTCCGGCCAGCACGGGCACCTTCAGCGCGCCGCGCAGCCGGTCGATGACCGTGTTCATGCCGAAGCCGCGGTCGTAGCCCGGCACCTTGCGCACACCGGTGAACTGGCCGAACACGATGGCGCGCTGACGTGCCAGCACGCCGGCCATCTTCAGTTGGTCGAGCATGCGCTCGACGCGGTACGGGTGCTCGTTCGCATCCTCGATGAACAGCACGCCCTTGTCGATGGCCGGAAAGTACGGCGTGCCCAGCAGGCTGGTCAGCACGCACAGGTTGCCGCCCCACAGCACGGCGTCTTGCACGGGCTTGAACTTCAGCTCGGCATCGCGCGCCGGCATGCGCCAGCCGGTGCCTTCACCCTGCCCCGTGACGAGGTCGTCGAAGCAGGCTTCCATGATGTCGTCCGGCCCGGCCTCCGCGCCAAAGTCTTCGCCCACCGCGGGGCCCGACCAGGTGACCGCGCCGGTCTTGGTGAGCACCGCGTTCTGCAAGGCGGTGAAGTCGCTGCAGCCGACGAACTCGGTGCCCTTGCCGATGGCCTTGGCAATGGCCTTGTACGGCAGCGCGTCCAGGATGCGCGTGAGCCCGTAGCCGCCGCGCGAGATGAGCGCCACGTCGGCACCGCTGGCGGCTGCGCGAGAGATGGCCGCGAGCCGCGTGGCGTCGTCGCCGGCAAAGCGCTGGTGCACCGAAAGCGCCGCGTCGTCGACTTCGACTTCATGGCCCAGTGCCGTCAGCCGCTTCACGCCGCGCCGAAAGGCGGCCTTGTCGCGAATGGCACTGGAGGGGGAATAGATGTAGATGTGTTTGGTCACGCGCTCGAGTATCCCATTGCGTTGCGCACTTCAAGGGCGAACACCCGGGCCTGCGCTTGCGTCGGCCCCGAGGACGATGCGATGGGCCCCAGCGCGCGCAGCGCGGCCTCGTAGCCGCGGTCGGGGTATGGCGCGCGCCATGCGTCCTGAATGCGCTCGTTGCCGTCGGGTGCAACGAGCTTGGCGACGAAGCGTTCGGGCGCCGCGGCCCGCAACGTCGCGGCGAGTTCCGTGGCACCCGCGCTATGCACCAGCACCCACGGGCTGGCCTGCACGCGAGCCAGCCATTCGAGCAGCACGTCGCGGTGCCATGCGAGGGTGTGGGTCGCCTCGCGCTTGGGCTTGTCGCTCTTGCCGAAACCGATCAGGTCGGGCACCCGCACATGCAGACCCGGCTGTGCCACGAGGTGGCGGAAGAAGTAGCCCCATTCGCCGGGGCCGTGCAGGCACAGGCAATCGGCGATCTGCGCGCCCTCGCCTCCTTCACCGCGCTCGTCGACGTACTGCATGCGCCAGCCGTTCAGTGCCGGCAGGTCTTGCACAGTGTGGGGCGCAAAAGCGTAGTCGCTCAGTGCGGCAAAGCGCTCAGCGGGCGTGCGCAGCGCATCGTCGCGCAGGGGCTCGGCCTGCGCGCGCGCCGTACGGCGCCGCTGCTGAAAAAAGGCCTGCAGCATGGCAGCGCATTCATCCGCCAGCACTCCGCCCTGCACCTGCGTATGGTGGTTCAGCCGCGGCTCGGCAAACAGATCGAGCACCGAGCCGGCCGCGCCGGTCTTCGGATCGGTCGCGCCGAACACCACGCGCGCCAGGCGCGAATGCAGCATCGCGCCCGCGCACATGGCGCACGGTTCGAGCGTGACGAACAGCTCGCAGCCGTCCAGCCGGTAGTTGCCAAGCGCAGCGGCGCCTGCGCGCAGTGCGTTGATTTCGGCATGCGCGCTCGGGTCGTGCTGCGCCACGGGGGTGTTGCGGCCGGTCGCGACCACGCGGCCATCTTTCACCAGCACCGCGCCGACGGGCACCTCGCCCGCCTCGGCGGCCAGGCGCGCCTCGGCCAGCGCGAGGGCCATCCAGTGGGCGTCGGTCGCCACCGAAGAAGGGATCAGCTCAGTTGTCATCAGGCATCGGGCGCGCCTTGGCCGCCGCGTCGAGCGCGTCTTTCACCTGCTGCTGCACGCGCTGCGCCGGGTCGTGCGCATTCACGGGGGCGTCGCCCGTGGCCGCAACGCCACCGACGGGCGCGGCCACGCCGGTCATCTGCTTCTTTGCCAGCAGGCCGACGATCACCAGTGCCAGCACAAGGCCGATCAGTCCCAGTCCACGCATGTCAGCTGCCTTGCGCCGGGGCGGCTTCTGCGGGCATGCCCAGGCGGTCCATCCAGGCGGCCAGCGCCTTTTCATCGCTCGTGCCGGCGCTGTACATCGCGTGCATTGCGGCATGCGACTCGCGGCGGTGCTGGTTGAGCTTGACCTTGCATTGCAGCGCCGTCACGCGCAGCTCGAAGCCAACGATCCCGGCCAGCATCTTCAGCTGAAACTCCTCGCCCAGGTCGCGCCATTGCTGCGCATACGCGGGCTCGTGGTCGCCGATGAGTTTCTTGAGCAGCGCGTCCTTGGCCGCAGGCTCTTCGACCAGCCGGGCCTCGACGGTGCAATGCACGGCCAGGTAGTTCCAGGTCGGCACGCGCGCCAGGTCGGGGTACACCGAGGGCGACAGGTACGAATGCGGCCCCAGAAAAGTGACGACCGCCTTGGGCCGCGCCTGCAGGTAGCGCCAGTGCGGGTTGGGCTTGGCGCAGTGGCCCAACAGCACCAGTGCATCGCCCTCTACTGGCCGCCCCTGTGCGGCTCGCTCGGCCACCAGCGGCAGATGCGAGACATACGGCAACCCGTCTTCGTCGTTCGAAACAAGGCTGGCGAACGGATGCGAGCGCATCAACTCCAGCGCGATGGCCGGGTCCTTGGCATTGAACTGCGGGGGCATGTACATGGGGCGTCTTCCTGTCTTCCTCGTGCGAAGCCCCGATTGTCCGCGAGCCGCCCTACCTTGCGCGCGGCGCTTCCAGCAGTTTCACCATGGCCGTGTAGCCACGCGCCTTCGCCAGTTGCAGCGGCGTGTTGCCCTGCCGGTCGGCCAGCTTCAGGCTGGCGCCAGCGTCGACCAGCGCGGCCAGCGTGCGCTGATGGCGCGGGCCGCCGTCGCCCAGCACGATCGACTCGATCACCGCCGTCCAGTGCAGGTTGTTGACGTGGTCCAGCGGCGCACCGGCTGCAATCAGCCGGCGCACCACCTCGTCATGCCCGAGGTGCGCGGCCGCGATCAGCGCGGTGCCGTCGTAGCGGCTGGTGGTCTGCCCGGCATTGGCGCCGAGCGACAAAAGAAGGGACAGCGTGGCCGCGTCGTCGGCCACCGACGCGATGGTGACCGCGTCGTAGCGGTCGTCTTCCAGCAGGTCGAGGTTGGCACCGGCCTCGGCCAGCAGCTTGACGGCCTCGCGCTGACGCGCATGCGTGGCCACCTGCAGCGGCGTGCGGCCGCGGGTGTCGCGCACGTCGAGCTTCGCGCCCGAGGCGATCAACGCCTTCAGCTTCACGAGGTCGCCCTGCCACGCGGCCTGGTGCAGCCCTTCATAGGCCAGCACCTCGGCCGCGAGCGGCGGCACCTGGGCCCGCGCACCGGCCGCCACGCCCATGCCGAGCGCGACCGCCAACACGCCCGGCCAGATACCGCGCCCGAACATCAGAGCAGGCCCTTGACCTTGTCGATGGCCGCGTTGGCGCATTGCTCGTCGAGGTGGCCGCCAGGCGCGCCGCCCACGCCGACCGCGCCGATCACTTCGTTGCCCGACTTCACCGGCACGCCGCCGCCCAGCAGCAGCACGCCCGGCAGGTACACCAGATTGGCGCCGCCCGGGTTCTTCTGCGAGCCTTCCATCATGGCTTGCGTGGGCGCCTTCGACGACGCCGAGGTCCAGGCCTTGCGCTCGCTCGATGCCAGCGTGTGCGGGCCGGCGTTGTCGGCGCGCTGCACGGCACGCACGGTGCCGGCGCGGTCGACCACGGTGGCGGCCACGTTGTAGCCGTTGGCGGCGCAGGCGGCCACCGCGTCGGCGGCGAGCTGGTTGGCCAGCGCGAGGGACATGTTCTTTTCGGTACGGACGGCCGAGGCTGCCGGCGCGGCGGTCTGCGCCTGAGCCACGGATGCGGCGAGCAGCACGGCGATGCCGCAAAGGCTGCCAAGGCGAAGGGTGGTTTGCATTGTTTGTTTTCTCCAGTGATTCAGGTGTTTGCGCCGGCCGTTGCCGACAGCTGCGCCACTGTAGAAAACCTGGCGCGCGCCGGCCATTCGTACGGCTACGCGCGGCACTCCGTAGAACTACGCAGCGCCGTCCACCAGCACCGCGTAGCGCCGGATCAGTTGCGCGAGCGAGTCGCAGCCGAGCTTGGCGAACAGGTTGGCGCGGTGTGTTTCCACCGTGCGCGGCGACAGCGCCAGCGTGCGCGCAATTTCCTTGTTGGTGAGCCCCTGCACGATGAAGGCCAGCACCTCGCGCTCGCGCTCCGACAGTTGCGCCACCTGCTCGCGCGCCGCGTTGTCGGCCTGCGAGCGCTGGCGCGAGCGCACATGCTGGCGCACGGCCTGCTGCAGCGCCTCGAGCAGTTGCTCGTCGTCGACCGGCTTCTCCAGAAACTCGGCCGCGCCGGCCTTGAAGGCACGGCGGCACATCTCTACCGTGCCGTGGCCGGTCAGCATGATCACGGGCTGGTCCACGCCCTGCGCCACCAGGCGGTCGAGCACCGTGAGCCCGCTGATGCCGGGCATGCGCACGTCCAGCACGATGGCGCCCACGCTCGCGCGGTCGAAGCCGTCGATGAAGGCCTGTGGGTCGGCCCAGGCCTGCACGCGCAGGCCGACCGTACCGATCAGCAGCGACAGGCTGTCGCGCACCGCCTGGTCGTCGTCGATGAGGTGGATCAGCGGGGACTGCGGCTGATGCGGTGAAAGCGTGTTCATGACGGCCTCCTCAGTTCGCCGGCGCGACCAGCGGCAGCAGCAAGGTGAAGCGCGCACCGCGCGGCAGCACGTTGGCCGCGCCCAGGCTGCCACCCATGCCGCTGGCCAGTGTTTCGCTGAGGCTCAGGCCGAGACCCAGTCCGCCTTCACGCGTGCTGAAGAATGGCTCGAACAGCCGGGGCAAGGCTTCGGGCGCAATGCCGCGTCCGTTGTCGGTCACGGTCAGCACGCCCTCCTGCCCATTGCGCCCCACCGACACCACCAGGCGGCGCTCGGCGGCGGGCACCAGGTCGAGCGCCTGCAGCGCGTTCATCAGCAGGTTGTGCACGATCTGCTCCAGCGCCACCGCCTCGGCCTGCACCCGCACCGGCGCCTGCGCGGTGGCGTCGAACTGCGCGGCCACGGTGCGCTGGCTGAACTCGGGCGCCAGCAGGTGCATGGCGCTGCGCACCACCTCCTGCAGCACCAGCGGCTTCATGTCGCCGCCGGCCTCGGGCCGCTCGATGACGCGGCGCAGGCGCCCCACCACGCCGGCCGCGCGGCGGGCCTGCTCCACCGCCTGCCCCATGGCATTGCGCACGGTGGCCAGGTCCGGCGGATCGTCGTCGAGCAGGCGGCGCGCGGCCTGCGCATTGGCCAGCACCGCGGTCAGCGGCTGGTTGAGCTCATGCGCCAGGCCGGCCGACAGCTCGCCCAGCGCATTGAGACGCGCGACCTGCCCGAGCCGCAACAGCTCTTCGGCCCGCCGCCGCGCCACGCGCTGGCGCTGCGCGGCCCACAGCCCCGCCAGCAGCGCGGCCATGGCCACCGCCCAGCCCGCGATGCCGCGCCACGGCAGCTCGCCCCAGCCGACCTGCCGCTCGGCCACCACGTCGAACGGCTGGCTCGGCGACGCCAGCGCCTTGGTCAGTTCGAAGCGCCAGCCGTGCGCGGCCGGAACGCCCGGCTGCAACACCAAATGCTGTCCGTCGCGCTGCAGGCTCAGGCGCACCGGGCTGCGCTGCGGATTCATGGGCCAGTCGCGCCACGGTACGGAGCCGGCCAGGTCGATGTCGAGCGCATAGCTGAAGGGCGTGGCACCCGTCACCAGCACATAGCGGCCATGGGCCAGGTCGAGCATGGCCAGGTCGGCACGGTGCTGCTCGCGCGAGCGCGCTTCGGCCGCGGCCAGTGCCTGGGCTGTGGCGCCGGGCAATGCGCCGTCCTGCCAGGCTTCGTCGCGATCGCGCCGCTGCACGCGCAGGATCGACGAGTACACGGAAGGCAGGCGCTGCTCCGGATGGTCCGCGCCGTTGCTGGGCTCCAGCAGCGCGAGCGTGGCCAGCACGGCGTCGTACTGCACCATCTGCTGGCTCATGAGCCGGTGCGCGATGCGCACGTCGGTCTCGAAGTCCTGGTGCATCTGCGCGAGCTCGGCGCGCGCGATCCACACCGCGCCCACGGCCGTCAGCGCCAGCCATGCCAGCCACCAACCACCCTGCGTACGCAACCACTGTTTCATGGCGCGGATTGTGCCCGCCGCGGCCACACGGTCCGGTGTTGGATGAGAATGCGGCCCCACACATGGCCGAAGTACAGGACTCTCTTTTCCCCGACCTGCCACCGCCCGAGGAGGCGCCCTTGGCGACCCTGCCTGCGAAGGGCAAGGGCAAGGCCCAGGCCGAACCCGCAGCCGAATCGGGATCGTCCGCAAAGAAGAAACCGCGCACGGGCACCGTCGAGCCAGCCCCAACCGACCCCGCACTGGTCGAACTGGCCGCCGCGCTGTCGCCCCACCTGCGCCTGGGCACCTCGTCGTGGAGCTACCCTGGCTGGGCCGACCTGGTGTGGGACGGCGAATACGGCGAGAGCGTGCTGTCGAAGAACGGCCTCTCGGCGCTCGCGAAACACCCGCTGTTTCGCACCGTGAGCCTGGACCGCAACTTCTATCGCGCGCTCACCGCCAGCCAGTACGCGCGCTATGCGGCGATGGTGCCCGGCGACTTCCGCTTCATGGTCAAAGCACCGAGCCTGGTCACCGACGCCACCGTGCGCGACGAAAGCGGCCGCGGCATGCAGGCCAACCCGGTGTTCCTGAGCCCGGAAATCGCGCGGCAGGAATTCGTGTTGCCCGCGCTCGAAGGCCTGGGCGATCGCATCGGCGTGCTGGTGTTTCAGCTGAGCCCGATTCCGGGCCACATCCTGGCCGACCCGCCCGCGCTGCTGGCGCGCATTGCCGAGATGATCGACGCGCTGCCCGACCTGAAGCAGACAGCGCCCGACGCGGTCATTGCCGTCGAGGTGCGCGACCCGCAACTGCTGAGCCCCGCCTTCGCCCAGATGCTGCGCAGCGTGGGCGCCACCTTCTGCATGGGCCTGCACGCGAAGATGCCGCCCATCGAAGACCAGTTGCCGATGCTGCGCGCGCTGTGGCCCGGTCCGCTGGTGTGCCGCTGGAACCTGCACCGCCGCCACGGGCGCTTTGGGTATGAAGACGCGGAAAAGCTCTACGGCCCGTTCGACAAGATCGTCGACCCCGACCCCGAAACCCGCGCCGCGCTGGCCAAGGTGATCGCGGGCACCACGCGCGCCGGCCACAACGCCTTTGTCACCGTGAGCAACAACGCCGAAGGCTGCGCGCCGCTGACCATCGCGCAGCTGGCGCGCGAGCTGGTCGAGCTTGCCGGCCCGGCCACCCCGCCTGACCTCGCCAACAGTTAGCCGATGTTCTGCTTGGCGGCGACGGTCATCTCGACCTCGACGCTCGCGTTCTTCGGCAGCTGATACACCCCTACCGCCGTGCGCACATGCACGCCGGCCTCGCCGAACACACGGTGCAGCAGATCCGACGCGGCATCGGCCACTTCGCTTTGCTGCGTGAAGTCGGCCGTGCACTGCACGAACACGCCCACGCGCAAGACCTTCTCTACCGCGTCGAGCGAACCGAGCGCGCGGCGCAGCAGCGTGAGGCTGCGCAAGGTGGAAATCTGCGCGCCTTCACGGGCCTTGTCGAGCGACACCGCATCGCCCACGCGCCCGGTAACCACCACCGTGGTGCCCACGCGCGGCACCTGGCCGCTGAGGTAGACCGTGCGGCCGTCGCGCACCAGCGGCACGTAGTGGCCGCCGGCAATGATCTCGCCGTCGAAGCTGTGGCCCAACTCGGCGGCAATCTGGTCGGCGATCTGGTCTCGGGTCTTTTCTGTCATGGCTGTTCCGCAAAAATGAGCGCCATTGTCGTCAGCCCCTTCGCGGAAAAACAGATACAGAAGACGCCGATCAGAGCCGCAACAGATCAGCCCTCGAACGCCAGGAACACCCGCCCGCCCTCGATCTTCACCGGGTAGCTGCGCAGGTCCTGCGTGAGCGGCGCGCACATGGCCTTGCCGTTGCGCACGTCGAAGCGACCCTGGTGCAGCGGGCATTCGATTTCGTGGCCTTCCAGAAAGCCGTCGCACAGCCGCGCATGGCCGTGCGTGCAGATGTTGTCGGTGGCGTGAATGCCATCGTCGGTGCCGTACAGCGCAATGTCGCGCCCTTGCACCTCGATGCCGACCACGTCGTCGGCGGGAACGTCGTCGACCGCCGCGGCGTCGACCCAGGTCATCGTGCTCATTGTTCTTTTCCTTCTTGCGTGCGGGTCAGTTGTCGGGCTTCAGGCCGGCGCGCTCGATCACGGGCTTCCAGCGGCGCAGCTCCTCGACCATGAACTTGTTCAGCGCCTCCGGCGTGCTGCCCACCGGGTCGAAGTACGCGGTCTGCAGGCGCTTGAGCGTTTCGGGTTCCTTCAGCACCGCGGCAATCTCGCGGCTCATGCGCTGCACCACCTCGGGCGGCGTGCCCTTGGGCGCCATGTAGGCGAACCACGGCACGGCCTGGATGTCGGGCAGGCCCGACTCGCGCAGCGTCGGCAGGTCTGGCAGCAGCGCCGAGCGCTCCGCCGACGTGACCGCCAGCGCCTTCAGCCGCCCCGCCTTGACCTGCGGCATCACCGTGACCGGCGGCAGGCAGGCGTACTGCACGTCGCCCTGAATGAGGGCCGTGACCGCCTGGCTCGACGACGCATACGGAATGTGCACCGCGAAGGAGTTGGTCTTGAGCTTGACCAGCTCCACGCCCAGGTGCGAGATGGAGCCGTTGCCGGTCGAGGCAAAGTTGAACTTGCCCGGGTTGCGCTTCATGGCGTCGAGCCAGCCCTTGACCGAGTCGACGTTCATCGAATTCGACACCGCGCACACATTCGGCGTGGTGGCCGCGAGCGACACCGGCACCAGGTCCTTGAACGGGTCGTAGGGCAGGTTCTTGTAGAGCACCGTGTTGTAGACCAGCGGCGCGTTCACCGACAGCAAGAAGGTGTAGCCGTCGGGCTGCGCCTTCGATGCCTGGTCGGTGCCGGTGTTGCCGCCCGCGCCAGGCTTGTTGTCGACGATCAGCGGCTGGCCGATGCGCGCCGACAACTTGTCGTTGACGATGCGCGCGAGGATGTCGGGCGACGAGCCGGCCGCGAACGGCACCACGATGCGAATCGGGCGTTGCGGCCATTCCTGCGCGTGGGCCGCAACGGCCATGGCGGTTGCAGTGAGGGCCATCGATAGATGCGCAAGGCGAGCGAGCTTCATGGCTTGGCCTCCACGGCGGTCATGCCCAGATGGTCCTGCTGCTCGCGCGCGATGAAGCCCGCAATGAGCGCGAGGTAAGCGGCCTCGACCACCTCGGGGTACGCGCCCTCTTTCACGGCCAGCGCCTTCACCTTGTCGATCACCTCCAGCTGGCGCTGCGGCGCGGAGACCTGGAAGGCGTCGCGCTTGAAGCGCGCCGCATCCTTCACGTAGCGGCCGCGTTCGGCCAGCAGCGAGACGATCTGGCGGTCGAGCCGGTCGATGTTCTCGCGCACCTCTGCCAGGTTGGCGCACAGCGGCACATAGGCCGGGTCGGTGAAGCGGCGCAGCGGCGCACCGTGTGTCTCGGGTTCTTTTTCTTGCATGGCACTGCCCTGGTTTCAGATGGGGTAAATGATGGAATTCGGGATCATCTCGCTGTCGAAAACGCACAGGCGCGACGCGAACTTCAGGCCCTCGGGCGTGGGCACCACGGTGTCGATGTAGCGTCCGACGTTGAACACCGTCGAAGGCCCGTCGAGCTTGGTGCGGAACACCGCGTAGTTGGCCTCGCTGTGAATGCTGCCGTCTTCATCGACCCGGTGCACCAGCGGCAGGCCGACCACATGGCGCTGGTAGTACGGGTCGTGGAACAGCGTCTCCTTGATGCCGTACACACGGTCTTCCAGCATGCCCCGGCTCTCGAAAGACAGCGTGGCCAGCGGCAGGTTGCGCTCGTGGTTTTCGCGCGGCTGCAGGCGGTAGCTGCACTGTTCGATGAAAAACGCGGGCCACAGCTCCCACTGGCCCGAATCGACCGCGTGGGCATACGCCGCGTACAGGCGGGCCAGGTCGAGGTAGGCGTTGGCGTCGAGGTTTTTCATGCGCCCATCACCTCGCGCCAGTAGCGGTACATGCCGCGAATGAGCGTTTCGGTCACCATGTGGTCGGTGTTCTCGACCTCGCGCCCGCCCAGTTCGGCCAGCGTGCGGTGAAAGGGCTTCTGCTCGAAGCCTTGCTGCGAAAACTCGATGACCTCGCCGTCGTCGGCCGACACGAAACCCGCCGGCCCGAACAGGTTGGCCTGGCGCAGGCGGCGCTGCGTCATCTCCTCGGTGTCTTCCTCGAAGCCGAAATGCGTCCACACGAAATCGAAGGCGTCGTGGCCCACCGGCTGAATGTGCCGGGTCGACAGGCTGTTGACCTGCTGCTGAAGAATCAGGCTGGGAAACAGCGTCATCAGCACGGCCGTCGGGCCCTTCCACCAGTCCTCCGGCACGATGTCCAGAAAACGCGGGTCTTTCAGCTGCATGCTCTCCTTGAAGCTCGACACCTGCGTGACCTGGGCCGCCTTGCCGCCGGTGCCGCGCGTGGAAATCATGGCGGCGTGGCGGCCGTGCGCGTCCATCTTCAGCTCCGACTTGTTGTCGGCCCGCCAGAGCCCGAAGGTGACGAACCAGGTGTGCAGCAGGCCCGGGTGGTACGGGTCCTTGATGTTCTCCTGCATGAGCTTCCAGTTGCCCGGAATGCGCTGGCGGCTGTAGCCCAATAGGGTGAGCTTGCGGCCGTCGAACAGGCGGTCGAAGTAATGCAGGATGTCGGGCCCCAGAAAGTCTTCGAGCGACTCGATCTCATGGTCGAAGCTCGCAAACACCACGCCGCCGCGCGACGCCACCTTGAGCTTGGTGAGGCCGTGATCCTCGGTCTTGAAGTCGGCCGGCATGCCGCCGTTGACCTTGCCGTCCTGCTTCACGCCCCGGCGAAAAGGCACGCCCTGCAGGTCGCCCTTGAGCGTGTAGTTCCACTGGTGGTAGGGGCAGACGAACTCCTTTCGGTTGCCGTGCCGTTCGCGGCAGAACTGCATGCCGCGGTGCGCGCAGACGTTCTCGAACACGTGGATCACGCCCTCTTCGTCGCGCGACATGACGACCGAGCGCTCGCCGACCGCCGTGCGCTTGAAGTCGCCCGGGTTCGGAACTTCGGCCTCCAGGCCCACGTAGCACCAGTGCTTTTCGTAGAAGAAACGCTGCAGCTCTTTCTTGTGCAGGGCCTCGTCGGTGTAGGCCATGAAGGGAATGCGGCTGCTCTTGTCGCTTTCCCATTGCAGCGCGATGGGGAACACGTTCTGCGCGGTCATCGGGGGTCTCCTTTTTTGTTTGTGTGGGCGTCAGGTGCCCTGCAGGTAGAAGGCATCGGCATGGGTCTGCTCGGGCGCCAGGCCGCGGCCGCGCACCAGTTGGGTGACGGCCTCGACCATCGGCGGCGAGCCGCACAGGTAGGCCCGCCAGCTGTCGAGCGGGCCCGGCCAGTCGGCGCGGATGGCGTCGGTGATGAGGCCCACGCGCTGGTTGTCGCGCGCCGGGCCGGTGACCACCACCAGGTGCACGTTCAGGGCCGGATGCCGTGCCTGCAGCTCGCGCAGCTCTTGCAGCCCGTACACGTCGGCGTCGGAGCGCACGCCCAGGTAGACGTGAATCGGCTGCGTGAGCCCCACCGCGATGGCGCCACGCACGATCGACAGAATGGGCGCGAGGCCCGTGCCGCCCGCGGCGCACAGCATCGGCCCGCAGTGCCGGGTGCGCAGGTAGGCGGTGCCCAGCGGCCCGCTCACGCGCACCGAATCGCCCACGCTCAGCTGCTCGAAGATGTGCGCCGTCACGCGTCCACCGGGCACCCGGCGCACATGGAATTCAAGCTCCGCGTCGCGGCTGAGCCCGGCCATCGAATACGGCCGCGCCAGATCGGGCGCGAACTGCAGTTGCGCGTACTGCCCCGGAGAAAACTCCAGCGGCTTGTTGGGCTTCAGGCGCAGGCGGCGAATGTCGTGGGTGAGCACGTCGAGGCCGGTCACGGTGGCCTTGAGGATGCGCGCCGGATGCACCACCACCTCGTCGGGCTCGGGGATCTCGATGGCGCAGCTTTCGGTCAGCGTGGTCTGGCAGGCCAGCACGTAGCGCTCGCCCTGGCCGTCGGGCCGGATCGCATCGGGCCCGGCGTCCAGCACCTGGCCCGACACCACCTTGCAGCGGCAGGTGCCGCAGCGCCCCGACATGCAGCTGTAAGACACGGGCACGTGGTGCTCGCGCAGCACCTCGAGCAGGTTCACGCCGGGGCGAACCTGAAGGGTGCGGGCAAGGGGGTGAATATGCAGGTCCATCGGTGGGGCTCTCTTGCGCCGGTGTCGTGACCGGCTTGTCTCTTGGGGCGGATGATGCGCGGCGCTGGCCGATTGACCAATAGAATTTGGTGAATCCTCTTCATCACTGCCGTGAATAAAGGTGCAAAGGCCAGTCATGCAACTCAAGGACATCGACCTCAACCTGCTGCTGGTGTTCGACCGCATGCTCGCCGAGAAGCGCGTGTCGGCCGTGGCCGTGTCGCTCGGGCTTTCGCAACCGGCCATCAGCAATGCGCTGGCGCGGCTGCGCAAGCTGCTGGGCGACGAGCTGTTCCTGCGCACCGCGCGCGGCATGGAGCCCACGCCCTTCGCGCTGCAACTGGCCGAGCCGGTGGCCTACGCCATGGGCGCGCTGCACACCGCGCTCAACCAGCAGGTGGTGTTCGACCCCGCCACCAGCACGCGCAGCTTCACGCTCGCGATGACCGACATCGGCGAGATCTACTTCACGCCGCGGCTCATGGAGGCACTGTCGGTGGCCGCGCCGGGCGTGACCATCAGCACCCTGCGCAACAACACCGCGACCAACCTGCGTGAAGAACTGGAGGCCGGCCATGTCGACATTGCCATCGGCCTGCTGCCGCAGTTGAAGGCGGGCGTGTTCCAGCGCCGGCTGTTCTTGCAGCGCTATGTGTGCCTGTTTTCCGGAGACCATGCGCTGGCGCGCAAGCGCAGCGTGTCACTGAAGGACTTCAGCGCGGCCGACCATGTGCAGGTGCAGGCCGCAGGCACGGGCCACGGCAAGGCGGACGACGTGATGGCGGCGCAGGGCATTCAGCGGCGCATTCGGCTGCGGGTGCCGCACTTCGTGGCCATCGGCCACATCCTGCGCTCCAGCGGCATGATCGCGACCGTGCCGGAGCGGCTGGCGCAGAGCATCGCCGAGCCCTTCGGACTGGTGTGGCGCCCTCACCCGGTGGCGCTGCCGCAGATTGCCATCAACCTGTTCTGGCATGCGAAGGTGCACCGCGACCCGGGCAACCAGTGGCTGCGCGGGCTGCTGTTCGACAACTTTGCGGATGGCGATCAGGCCGCTGGTGGGGGCTGATCGGGCTCGCCGAGTTGACCTAGCGCAACTTGCAGAGGCGCCCGGCGGGCGAGCTGGTCGACGGCGCGCAGCAGCGTCGGCATGCGATGTTCGCCGTGCATGCGCCGCACCTCGGCCGCGGCAAGCGCCACGTCGATGCCGACGGCCGTCACGAACAACGGCGACCCGCTCTGGCCGCGGCGCACTTCAACCGCTTCGCTCGCGCTGCGGTAGGCCGTCTTCGCCACGCCGACCACCGGCACCTGGTGCGCGAGCGCCGCATGCAGATGCGCGCCCAGGCCCGGGTGGCCCTGCTCCAGCGACACATAGCCGTCGACGATGACGATGTCGGGCGCCGGCCCTTCGCGCAGTACGCCGAGCAGGCACGGCAACTCGCGACGATAGAACTCGCCGGGCTCGTACTGCGCCACGTCGCTGAAATATGCGACGGCCTGCGCCTCCTGCTGTTCGGCGCTCCAGCCGCGAAACCAGATGCCCGCGGCGGCCGCCTTGTTGCCGCGGTAGTCCACGTCGAGGCAGACCAGCAGCGGCGCGCTCACGTCAAGCGTCCTCGTTGGCCAGCGCGCTGTCGAACACAGAATCGCGTTCGGTATCGGGTGCGACATCAGGCCATCGGCCCAGCACCTTGTGCACGCCCTCGCCCACATGGCTGTCGATCAGCACCAGCGAGCCCGCGGTCCAGCGCAACGGTTCTTCGAGCGCATGCTTTTCGAGCTTGCGCCGCGCATAGCCCACCGTCATGTGGGGCGTGAAGTCGCGCGGGGGCTTCAGGCCCGAATCGGCCAGCGCTTCGCCCAGCCGCTGGCGGAAGGCCTTGAGGGCCGCGATGTTTTCTTCTGCGTCGGCACACAGCACCAGCGCGCCCTTGGGGTAGCTCATGGCCTTTTCAAAGACGATGTCGAACGCCGGCAGCGCGACCGATGCGGCCGCGTTGCGAGCCTGCGCCACCTTGTCGGCCGGCACCTGTGCGTAGTCGCCCAGATCGAACAACGTGACGTGCAGGCGATGCGCATCGACCAAGGTGCCTTTCAGTGCGTGCCGCGTGTTCATGCGCTCGCCGAGCGCGGCCGCCGATACGGCGTGAAGGGTGGAGGGAAGCAGTGCGAGAGAAAGCGAATGCGGCTGGGGTTCCTTGCGCGGCGCCTTGTTGCGAGGGCGTGGCAGGGGCCGCGGCGGGAGATCGATACCGGGAAGAAGAAACTGTTCTGACATGCCTCGATCATCGCCCATGGCTTGTGCCCCCTCATGCGAGCTCATTCGCCTTCATGCGCTCTTCAGCAAGCGCCAAGCTCGCCTTCAGATTGGAATTTGAGAATCGTCGAACGCTGGTGAGCAGGCAACGCGCCGCCCACCAGCTTCACAGATCTCAACGACTCCAACCAGGAATTTCATCTTGAAGCATTCGCAAGCCTCCGCCCTTCCCATCCTCCTTGCCGCACTTCTTCTAGGCACCTTCGCGATGGGTGTGCACGCCGCCGAACCAGAGAAGGACACGGGCTTGTATGCCGGCGGCGCCATCGGCCGCTCGAGCTTCAGCCTCTCATCGTCCAGCAGCGCGCCCGTGCCCTGGGGCGGCGAGAAAAACAGCAAGGCCGGCACGGCCTACAAGCTGTACGGCGGCTACCGGCTGACCGAAAACTTCGGCGTGGAAGCCGGCTATGCGCGCCTGGGTCGCGTGAGCCAGTGGACGTCGGCCTACGGCGTTTTCACGCAGCAGAGCGGCTCTGGTCAGGCCTTCTATGCGGCCGCCACCGCGCGCCTGCCGCTGGGCGATGCCTTCGCCATCAACGGCCGCCTGGGCATTTCGCGCGGACGCATTTCCGGCAGCGACAACGCGGTGGCGGGCAGCCAGCGCTTCTCGGGCAGTTCGACCGGCGTGATGGCGGGCTTTGGCGCGGAGTACCGCGTGACGCAGAACCTGGCGATCACGGCGGACTACGACTACTTCGGCAAGCTGTCGAAGCAGGCCAAGGGCGGCATGCTGACAGTGGGGCTGAAGGCGAGCTTCTAGGCGCGCGAGGCTTCAGAGCCTCAGGGCCAGGCCGGCTCTGAGCGCGATCAGCGCACGGAGGCCGGGTCGGTCTCAGGCCGGTACAGCGTGTCGCCCGTCCACTCGCGCACGAAGGCGTCGGGTGCGTGGCGCGCGGGCGCGGACGTCGCCTCCTTCGGCGTGCCCACGTAGAGAAAGCCCAGCAGGCGGTCAGCGTCCTGCAGGCCCAGCGCCTGCTGCACGTGGCGGTCGTAGCTGTTGAGCCCGGTGGCCCAGAAGCCGCCATAGCCCAGCAGGTGCAGCGCGTTGAGCATGTTCATGGCCGCGGCACCCACGGCAAGCACCTGCTCCGACTCCGGCACCTTGTGTGGCGCTTGCACGCGGGCGCACAGGGCAATGAGCAGGGGCGCGGCCATCGCCTTGCCACGGAAGCGCTCGCCGTCGTCCAGCGGATCGCGCAAGCGGCCTGCGCGAAGACCTTGCCCAGGGCCAGGCGCGCGTCGCCGCGAATGAGCACGAAGCGCCAGGGCCGCAGTTGCCCATGGTCGGGGGCGCGCAACGCGGCCTGGAATACGAGGTCGAGCTCCAGCGCGGACGGCGCGGGTTCGGTCAGCGGCCAGGGCGAGTGCCGCTCGAGCAAAAGGTCGAGTGCACGGCGTGCGTCGGTGCGAAGCGTGGAAGTATCCGGGTGCATGTCAGCGTCCTTCGAAATGAGAAGGCCGCCCCACGGCCGATGGCAGGCGCTGGAAAGATTGCAGTGGCGGGCTGGCTCGCGTTGCGAGGTGGCTGGCATCCGGCGCTTCGCATGTGTCGCTAGAAGCGAAAAGCGAAGCTGGTGCACCATCGTTCGACGGGGCGACGAACAGGCAAGTATCGTAGGCGATGGGGCATTGCCCACGTGCGGGGTGCGTGTAAGGCAGAGCTCGCAGTCGCATCAAACAACGCCGACCTGTTGCAGACGATCACGCAGCAGCGAGACGCCCTCGCGCTGGCCTGGCCACAGGTGCACGTCGGCATTGCGCCTCGAGATCGCAACCGCGAAGGGGCCGGCTGTCAACATCCACTGGGTTGATTCATGCGCTGCCCCACTCACTCAGTGCCTAGCGGACAGGCTTCGCGACAAGCCGGCCTAGACGGAATTGGCAGCTGGGATCTCCGGCGTCCCAGAGAGTCTGCGGCCACCGTTCAATCTTGTCATTCCCACTCGATGGTTTCCGAGGGCCGAAAACCCGCATGGATGCTTGCTCTTAGCGGTCGGGAGACCGTACTTTACCGTCGCATCTACCATCGAAAAATGAGCGCTTTGCTGGCGCGGGAGATGGACAGCTTGACTCACTGCGCCTCGCCACGGCCCGGCGTCACCAATCGCCGAAATCCATCTGCCGGCTTTGCAATGGCCATCTGCCCAAGACGACATGTTTGCCGCGGCCTACGAGGCTGTCTATCAATACCAGCTCGTCCACTAGCCAGCGAATCGGCGCGATCGGTTCACGGGGCACATGTTCATCGCAATAGAGCAAGCTCACATGAGGGTTGAAACGCTTGCGAATGTGGTGGCCGATTCCGGAGGCTTTCATCGCCGATGCCAGGGAGCGTTGAAGCTGGCGCAGCTTCTTCAGTTCTGCAGCACCGGTCAGCACCAGGCCCCCCATCCCCGCGCCTCCCAAGCTACCGATACGGTCAAAACCAACGCCGAACGGCGCAACCTCGACACTGCCACCCGCCTCCTTCGCTCGACACTGCAGTTCATGCGGTATGCCTTCGTAATCTCCCAACCAGTGAAGCGTGGCATGCAAATACTCCGGCGGAACATGACGACCGGACAAGCCATTCGCCGCCATTTGCCGTTGCATGGCATGGTCGGCCATCGATCTGGCTGCTGAGTCAGGCCGGACCGCATAGAACAACCTGTGAAGGTCGACCATTGCGATAGCCCGAGCCAGTGCTTTCGCCCCTCACTCCCACTCGATCGTCGCAGGCGGCTTGCTCGACACGTCGTAAGTCACCCGGTTGATGCCGCGCACCTCGTTGATGATCCGCCCCGACACCTTCTTCAGCAGCGCATACGGCAGCTCGGCCCAGTCGGCCGTCATGAAGTCGCTGGTCTGCACGGCGCGCAGCGCGACCACGTAGTCGTACGTGCGGCCATCGCCCATCACGCCCACGCTCTTCACCGGCAGGAACACGGTGAAGGCCTGGCTGGTGAGGTCGTACCAGCTCTTGCCGGTCTCGTCCTTGAAGTTGCGCAGCTCCTCGATGAAGATCGCGTCGGCGCGGCGCAGCAGGTCGGCGTATTCCTTCTTCACTTCGCCCAGAATGCGCACGCCCAGACCCGGGCCGGGGAACGGGTGGCGGTACACCATCTCGGGTGGCAGGCCCAGGGCCACGCCCAGTTCGCGCACTTCGTCCTTGAACAGGTCGCGCAGCGGTTCGAGCAGCTTCAGGCCGAGCTGCTCGGGCAGGCCGCCCACGTTGTGGTGGCTCTTGATGGTGACGGCCTTCTTGCTCTTGGCGCCGCCCGACTCGATAACGTCGGGGTAGATGGTGCCCTGCGCCAAAAAGGTCGCGCCCTTGTGGCCGCCGTCGCCGGCTTTCAGCTTGGCCGCTTCCTGCTTGAACACGGTGACGAATTCGCCGCCGATGATCTTGCGCTTGGCCTCAGGGTCGCTCACACCGGCGAGCTTGCCCAGGAACAGGTCGCTGGCGTCCACGCGAATCACCTTCGCGTTGAGCTTGCCTTCGAACATCTCCATGACCAGGTCGCCCTCGTTCAGCCGCAGCAGGCCGTGGTCGACGAACACGCAGGTCAGCTGGTCGCCGATGGCGCGGTGAATGAGCGCGGCAGCCACGCTCGAATCGACGCCGCCCGACAGGCCCAGAATGACTTCTTCGTCACCCACCTGCTCGCGGATCTTCTGCACGGCTTCGGCGATGTGGTCGCGCATGACCCAGTCGGGCTTGGCCTCGCAGATGCCGAGCACGAAGCGCTCGAGCAGCGCCTTGCCCTGCACGGTGTGCGTCACTTCAGGATGGAACTGCACGCCGTAGTAGCGGCGCGCCTCGTCGGCCATGCCGGCGATGGGGCAGCTGTCGGTGCTGGCCATGAGCTTGAAGCCCGGCGGCAACTCGGTCACCTTGTCGCCATGGCTCATCCACACGTTGAGCATGCCGTGGCCTTCGGGCGTGGTGAAGTCGGCGATGTCCTTCAGCAGCGCGGTGTGGCCATGCGCGCGCACGGCCGCAAAGCCGAACTCGCGCTTGTGGCCGCCTTCGACCTTGCCGCCCAGTTGGTGCGCCAGGGTCTGCATGCCGTAGCAGATGCCCAGCACAGGCACGCCCAGGTCGAACACGGCCTGCGGGCACTTGTCGGTGGTTTCTTCGTACACGCTGGCGTGGCTGCCCGAAAGAATCACGCCCTTCAGGTGGCCGTCGGCAGCGTATTCGCGCACCCATTCGTCGGTGACGTCGCAAGGATGCACTTCGCTCAGCACATGGGCTTCGCGCACGCGGCGTGCAATGAGCTGGGTGACTTGCGAGCCGAAGTCGAGGATGAGGATCTTGTCGTGTTGCATGGGCGTTGGACTCAGAGCGTTGAAATGTCGAACAGCCTGACGCCCGCCTTGGGCGCGGCCTGGATGAGTTGCTCGTCGAAGGTGGCAAGCGGAAGGTCGAGCGATTTTGCGAGCCACAGGTAGCCCGCGTCGTACTGGGACACGCCCGCGTCGATGGCCACGGCCAGCACGGCCTTGTGCTGCGCGGGCGCGAGCTCATGCAGCTCCACGCGGTGGCGAATGGCGTCGAGCACGCTCCACAGCCCTTCGACCGCGGACGATGGAATGCGCCCGCTGCGCACGCCGTTGGCAAGGATGTTGGTGCACTCCCATTGCCAGGCATTGGGCGCCTGCGGCTCGCATTCGTCACGCCGAATGGCGGCGTAGAGCTTGCGGGTGTGTTCGCTGGCCTGGTCGGGCAGCAGCCAGGCGGCAGTGACCGAGGCGTCCATGACAAAGGCCGTCACGGCTGGCGTCCCTGGTTGCGCAAGGCGCTCGGGGACGCACCGGGCCGGATGGTGGCGTGCAGCGCGTCCATCTGGCCGAGCTCGCGCTGGATCTGCTCGTCGGTGATGACCGGCTTGCGCCGCACCGGCAGCATGCGCACCACTTCCTTGCCGTGGCGGGTGATGCGAACCTCCTCGCCCTTTTCGACCAGGTCGATCAGGGCCGAGAAGTTGTTCTTGGCTTCAGCGATACCGATGGATTGCATTTGGGCCAGAAAAAATAAATCTGGCCCAAATTCTAATCTCAGTCTGGCCTGACTTTCAAGGTGTGGCCAGATTGGGCACAGGCCGATGCCGGATTGCCCCAGGCGGCCTACGCCCCCTCGGGGGCAGCGCCCCACACGCAGCGGGGGCGCGTGGGGGCCACTTCAGTCCGCGCGGTAGTTCGGCGCTTCTTTCGTGATCTGCACGTCGTGGACGTGGCTCTCACGGATGCCGGCCGTGGTGATCTCGACGAACTCGGCCTTGTTCTGCATGTCCGCGATGGTCGCGCAGCCGCAGTAGCCCATGCTGGCGCGCACGCCGCCGGCCATCTGGTAGACGATGGAAACGATCGAGCCCTTGTAGGGCACGCGGCCTTCGATGCCTTCGGGCACGAGCTTGTCGGTGTTGGGGTTGCCGGTGGTCGATTCCTGGAAGTACCGATCGGCACTGCCCTGCTGCATCGCACCGATGGAGCCCATGCCGCGGTAGCTCTTGTAGCTGCGGCCCTGGTACAGCACGATTTCGCCCGGCGCCTCTTCGGTGCCGGCAAACATGCTGCCCATCATCACGGTGCTGGCGCCGGCCGCAATGGCCTTGGCGATGTCGCCCGAGTAGCGCACGCCGCCATCGGAAATCAGCGGCACGCCCGTGCCATGCAGCGCAATGGCGACGCTGTCGACCGCCATGATCTGCGGCACGCCCACGCCGGCCACGATGCGGGTGGTGCAGATGGAGCCCGGGCCGATGCCGACCTTGACCGCATCGGCGCCCACGTCGGCCAGCGCACGCGCGGCGTCGCCGGTGGCGATGTTGCCGCCGACGACGTCGACCTGCGGATAGTTGCGCTTGACCCAGCGCACGCGCTCGATCACGCCGGCGCTGTGGCCGTGCGCGGTGTCGACCACGATGGCGTCGACGCCGGCCTTCACCAGGGCTTCGACGCGCTCTTCGGTGCCGTCACCCACGCCCACCGCCGCGCCCACGCGCAGACGGCCGCTGGCGTCGCGTGCGGCGTTGGGGAAGCTGGTCTGCTTGGTGATGTCCTTGACGGTGATCAGGCCCTTGAGCTCCCAGTCGCTGTTGATGACCAGCAGGCGCTCGAGCTTGTACTTGTTCAGCAGCGCCTTGGCCTCGGCCAGGGTGGTGCCGTCAGGCACGGTGATGAGCTTGTCGCGCTGCGTCATGATTTCGCTGACGGGCACGTCGTAGCGGTTCTCGAAGCGCAGGTCGCGCCCCGTGACGATGCCGACCACCTTGCCGGCGTCGACCACCGGAAAGCCCGAGATGCCGAGCTGGTCCGACAACGCCATCACCTGGCGCACGGAGTGCGTCGGGGTGATCACCACGGGGTCGCGCAGAACGCCCGACTCGTAGCGCTTCACCCGCGCGACTTCAGCGGCCTGCTGTTGCGCGGTGAGGTTCTTGTGCACGATCCCGATACCGCCTTCTTGCGCGATGGCGATCGCGAGGCGGGCTTCCGTCACCGTGTCCATGGCCGCAGAGACGAGCGGCAGGTTCAGCGTGATGTTTCGGGAAAATTTGGTGGCGAGGGAAGTGTCCTTGGGCAGGACCTGGGAGAACGCTGGCACCAACAACACGTCGTCGAAGGTGAGCGCTTTGCCGAGAAGGCGCATGAGTGAAGCTCCAAAAGGCGGATTGTAACGAGGCCCCCGCCCTGTTTGCCGGGCCGGGCTTTCTGCGGACGTTGCAAAAGCACCCAACGTGCACCCAACATGGATGTTGCAAAAAGTAAGGCAAGGCTAAAATTCGGAGATGAAATTCGTGCACTGGCTGGTATTGGGATGTGTCGTGGCGCTGCCGCTTTCCGCAAGCGCTCAATGGCAATGGCTCGACAAGAACGGCAAGAAGGTCTTCAGCGACCAGGCGCCGCCGCCCGACATTCCCGAAAAAAGCATCCTGCGCCGCGTCGGCCCGCCGCCGGCAGCTCGCTCCACCGCCAACCCGAATGTGGACGCGGTGCCGGACGAAGCATCGGCCGATGCCGCCTCCAAGGCCGGCGCGCCGCCCAAGCCGACCGGCGTCGACAAGGAGCTCGAAGAAAAAACAAAGAAGGCCGAAGCCGAGGAAAAAGCCAAGCAGGCCGCGGAAACCGCCAAGGCCGCCAAGGCCAAGGCCGACAACTGCGTGCTCGCGCGGCAGGGCAAGGCCACCGTCGACAGCGGCGTGCGCATCGCCAAGGTCAATGCAAAGGGCGAGCGCGAAATCATGGACGACGCCGCGCGCGCCGCCGAGCAAAAGCGCATTCAGTCGGTGATCGACAGCGATTGCAAGTGAGGCGAGAGCCTCAACAGCCTTTCCAGCCTCAGTAGCCGGCCGCCCCGCCCTTGCGGCGGTTCGCGAACAGGCCGGTTCCCCGCGCGCCCTGGCGCTGAAAGCGCTCGCGGCGCGCCACTTTCGGATCCACTTGCAAGGGCCGGCACAGCTCGATGCGGTCGCCGTCCTTCAAGGCCTGCTCCCATTCGACCGCACGCCCCCAGATGCCCGGCGTCATGGCATGGCGCCAGTCGAGCTCGGGGAACTGTTGCGCCAGACCGCTGGCCTTCACCGCGTCGACCAGCGTGGCGTGCGGTGCCAGTTGCAGCACCTCTTCGAACACTTGGCGCGCCGATGGCGAGCAGCTCAGCGCCACTTCGATCAAGCGGGTCATGGCGCGCCCATCAGATGGCGCCGTAGACCTGCTCGGCGCGCTTGACGAAGGCCTCGACCAGGCTGGAGGCGATGGTGTCGAACACAGGCCCCACCAGCGCCTGCAGGGCGAAGTTGCTGAAGCCGTAGCTCAAGTGCAGCTCGACGCGGCAGGCGCGCTCGCCTGCTTCGCCGACGGGCGTGAACTTCCATTTGCCGTCGAGGTTGGAGAACGGCCCGTCGACCAGCTTCAACTGCACCTCGCGCCCCGGGACATGGGTGTTGCGGGTGGTGAAGCTCTTGTGCAGGCCACCGAAGGACAGGCCGACTTCGGCGGTCATGCCGGCCTCGTCCTGATCGATGACGCGCGACTTGTCGCACCAGGGAAGAAACTGCGGATACTTGGCCACGTCGGTGACCAGCGCATACATTTCTTCAGCGCTGTACCAGATGAGGACGGACTTGTTGACTGTTTTCATAGAATCGGCACAGCGTGCGCGACGGATTGTATTGAAGCCATGCAGCCCCAACATTCCTGAGTCATGGCCACAAAGAAACAAGATACCTCCTCCCGCATCGCCGACAACAAGAAGGCCGCCTACAACTATTTCTTCGAAGAGCGCTTCGAGGCCGGCATGGTCCTCGAGGGCTGGGAAGTCAAATCGCTGCGCGAAGGCAAGGTGCAGCTCACCGACGGCTACGTCGTGATTCGCGACGGCGAGCTGTACGTGGTGGGCCTGCAGATCAACCCGCTCAAGAGCGCGTCGACCCACGTCAGCCCCGACTCGATCCGCACCAAGAAACTGCTGCTGCACAAGGAAGAAATTCGCCGCCTGGTCGGCAAGGTCGAGCAGAAGGGCTACACGCTGGTGCCGCTCAACCTGCACTGGAAAGCCGGCAAGGTGAAGTGCGACATCGCGCTGGCCAAGGGCAAGGCCGAGCACGACAAGCGCGACACCATCAAGGACCGCGAAGGCAAGCGCGAGGTCGAACGCGCCATGAAAAGCCGCAGCCGCTGATTCTTTTTTGGCGGGCGATGGAATAAAAGACGCGCTGCGGGCGTTTGTGCGGTTGTCACCAAAGCCATCGGTGGCGCCACAACCCAGGAGTCTTTCCATGTCGCCCTTGCTCCCCTCGCGTGCGTCTTGCGCTGTCTTGCTGAGCGCCCTGCTCGCCCTCCCCGTCTTCGCCCAACCCAAGCCCGCCGACGGCGCGCTGGTCGGGCCGAACGGCATGACGCTCTACACCTTCGACAAGGACACTGCCGGCAGCGGCAAGTCCGCCTGCAACGGCGGCTGCGCCACCAACTGGCCGCCCTTCATGGCCGCCGACACCGACAAGCCCAGCGGCGACTTCACCGTCGTCACCCGCGACGACGGCAAGAAGCAATGGGCCGCCAAGGGGTGGCCGCTGTACTACTGGGCCAAGGACAGCAAGCCGGGCGACAAGACCGGCGACGGCGTCAACGGGACCTGGAAGACCGCCAAGCCCTGAGCCGCGACCGGCTCCCGCCCCCTCGCCGCACCCTCACGCCCCATGGACGCCCGCCTCCTGGCCGAGCACATCCCCAGCCTGCGCCGCTATGCGCGGGCGCTCACGGGCAACGCGTGGGCGGCCGACGACCTGGTGCAGGACACGCTCGAGCGCGCCTGCAGCAAGTGGCGCCTGTGGGTGGTGGGCAGCGACCTTCGCGCCTGGCTGTTCACGGTGATGCACAACCTCTTCGCGAGCCAGGTGCGGCGCACGCCGCCGCCGCATGCCGTCGCCTCGCTCGACGACCTGCCGCATGAAATGCAGGGCGGCATCGACCCCGGCCACGACCAGGGCACCCACCTCGACCTGCAGCGCTGCCTCATGCAATTGCCCGAGGAGCAGCGCGCCGTGCTGCTGCTGGTGACGCTCGAAGACCTGTCGTACGCCGAAGTGGCCAAGGTGCTCGGCATTCCCGCGGGCACCGTCATGTCGCGCCTGTCGCGCGCCCGCGTCCGGCTGCAGGAACTGATGGACGGCGCCAGCGCGCCCGTTCGCCCCGGCCTGCGCCGCCTCAAATGAAACCCGCCGCACCATGAACCGCCCCGCCCCGCCCCCGACCGATGACGAACTGCATGCCTGGGTCGACGGCCAACTGGCTGCCGAGCGCCACGGTGCGGTCGAACACGCCATCGCGCACGACCCCGCCGTGGCCGCGAAGATTGCGGCCTGGCACACCCAGCGCGACGCGCTGCGTCGGTTGCACGGCGAATTGCTCGATGCGCCCGTTCCCGCGGCCTTGCTGGGGGCGCTGGACCGCCGCCCGGCGTCGCAAGCAAAGCAGGCCCAGCACGCGCCGTGGCTGCGCTGGGGCGGCATGGCGGCCGGCGTGCTGCTGGCCTTTGCGGCCGGTTGGCTCGGCAATGCGCAGTGGTCCACGCCGCGCGGCGGTGCTCAGTTGGCCAAGGCGCCTGCGGTGCGCGAGTTTGTGCATGACGCGTCGATCGCGCATGTCGTCTACGCGCCGGAGAAGCGGCACCCGGTCGAAGTGGCTGCGTCCGAGCAGCAGCACCTGGTGCAGTGGCTCTCCAAGCGGCTGGATCGGCCGCTGAAGGTGCCCGATCTCTCCACCCAGGGCTATACCCTGGTCGGCGGCCGGCTGCTGCCTGGCGAGACCGGAGCACGCGCGCAGTTCATGTTCGAGAACGCCACCGGCGAGCGCGTGACGCTCTACATCGGCACGCTCGACGCCAATGCCTCGGGCGCTGTCGCCGCGCGCGAAACCGCCTTCCGCTTCGCGTCCGAAGGCCCCGTGCCCAGCTTCTACTGGGTCGACCAGGGCTTCGGCTATGCCCTTGCGGGCAAGCTGCCGCGAGACCTTCTGCTCAAACTTGCGACGCTGGCCTACCGCGATCTGTCTTGATGACCGCATAAACTGCCGGCTCGCGCACTCATCCATCACAGCCCGTCTCCGGGCTTGTTTTCGCGATTTTTCAACTGAAGGAGAAACTGCATGAAATTGCTCAGCGCCTCGATCCTCGCGGCGGCCGTGCTTGCCGGCTGCGGCAGCATGTCCCCGACTGCCAGCGCGCCCGATGCGCCCACCCGCACCGCCGATGGCGTGCTGGTCGGCCCCAACGGCATGACGCTGTACACCTTCGCCAAGGACACGGCCGGCGCCGGCACTTCCGCCTGCGTCGCCCAGTGCGCCGTCAACTGGCCCGCCCTTGGCGTGGCCTCGACCGCCAAGCCCATGGGCGGCTACACCATCATCATTCGCGAAGACGGCAAGCGCCAATGGGCCTACAAGGGCTGGCCGCTGTACTACTGGTCGAAGGACGCCAAGGCTGGCGACAAGACCGGTGACGGCGTGGCCAACGGCGCCTGGAAGGTTGCCCGTCCCTGAGCGACTTCACACCCTGAGGCCGCAAGGCCCCGAAGCCCTGACCACCAGGGCATCGCGAAGGAAACGCCGGCAGCTGCCGGCGTTTTTTTGTCCGCCTCGCCCGACGCAAGGTCCAACGCGAGGCCCGAGCCGACATCCCACGGCCCCACGGCAAAATCCCCGCATGCATTCCGACGCCAACCTCGACACCAGCCCAGACGCCAACTCCGCCGCGTTCATCGCATTGCTGACCCAGGGCCTGATCACCGACGCGCAGCACAGCGCGGTGCTGGCACACCCCGAGACACCCGGCCTTGCGCCCCTTCCCGGTCCGGCCCACGCGCTGGCATGGATGCGCGTGCGCGGGCTGATCACCGAAGCCGAGCAGAACGCCGCGCTCGACAAGGCCGAGGCCGCGGAGCCCGAGCACCCCCACGCGGACGATGCGGCGCTGAGCGCCATGGACGCCGACGACATGCTCGAACTGGGCGAGCAAGGAATCACGCACGAAGCCCTGCAGGCGCTCCATGCCCTGGGCCTCATCGACACCGACACGCGCGACCTGGCGCTGGAGGAAACGCCCCTCGTCGGCAGCGTGCCCGCCGCGCTGCCGGCCACGCTGGCCTGGCTCGTCACCGACGAACTGCTCGAAAAAGAGCGCTTCGAAGCCACCCGTGCCGAGGTCGCCGCGCAGCCAGCCTTCGCCATGGCGGCCGAAAACGCACGCATCGTGCGCGAGGCGCAGACCCTGATCGACGCCGATGCCAAGGCCATGAACGCCTGGCAGACCCGCACCGTGCGCACGCGCCGCGTCGGCGCACTGAAATTGCTGCTGGGCGTGCTGGTGATCGGCGGCGGCCTCGGCTGGTACTTGTTCTCGCCCACCGGTGTGCCGGCCTGCGACACGGCCTCCACGCGCAAGACGCTCGACAGCCTCATGTTCCGCGTGACCATGGATGTGCGCATGCGCACCACCGACCCCGCCCAGCGCGCCGAGCTCCACACGCCGACCGTCGGCAGCATGCGCGAGATCGGGTTTCGCAAGGCTGATCGCCTGCGCGGCTGCGCGGCCGTGATGACGCAGGGCGACAGCAAGGACGAGATGGCCTACACCATCGGCCCCGTCTCGCCCGACAGCAACGACATGGTGGTGCGCGGCGCCGACCTCGCCATCGTGCAGGCGCGCTTCGGCAACCTCGACGCCAGCGGCAAGCCGCGCTACAACGCCGAGCCCATCGGCCGCCAGGCGCTGGAGAAGGCCTTCCGCGACGGGGCAGCGCCGCTCGGTGCGCCTTCGGCGGCATTGCGCCAGCGCGCGCGCAGCGACCTGCGCCTGATCGACAAGGACCCGGAGCGCTCGCGCGAGATTGCCGAGGTCGAGGTCTCCGGACCGTGCCGCGCGCTGGAGAACCAGGCCGGCCAGGCCTGCCCGCTGGTCGTCGAATACAACGACCGCCTGCTGAGCGCCATCGGCGCCGGCAGCAGCACGCTCACGCTGAGGGGTGACTTTCACTTCGTGCAGGACAACGGCGCCTGGCGCGTGAGCGACGACTTTGCGGGGGCGTTCATGCGCAAGGTGGCCGAGGCACGGCTGAAAAGCATGGGGCTGGCCGGCGCGGCGTTGCCGCAGTAGCGCCACGCGCGCGAGCAACGCCAATCGGTGCCGATCGCGCACCCGTCGCACTGGTCGTCGGCGCACCCTGCCCCACAAACGAAAAGATCACCTGCGACACCCGCTTCGTGAAGAAGCCGCGCCGCAGGTGATCCGAAAGCTGCGTGCCCCGCGCTGGGCGGGGCGGTGGCTGCCTGTCAGCCCATCGACATGTCGCGACCTGCGCGCTTGCGGTCGCTTTCCTTCAGGAAACGCTTGCGCAGGCGAACGCTCTTGGGCGTGATTTCGACCAGCTCGTCGTCTTCGATGAATTCCACGCCGTACTCGAGCGTGAGGTCGATCGGCGGCGTGACCTTGATCGCATCTTCCTTGCCGCTCACGCGGAAGTTGGTCAGCTGCTTGGTGCGCGTGGCGTTCACCACCAGGTCGTTGTCCCGGCTGTGGATGCCGACGATCATGCCTTCGTACACCGGGTCGTTCGCCTTCACGAACATGCGGCCGCGGTCGTCCAGCTTGCCCAGGGCGTAGGTGAAGATTTCACCGTCGTCCATGGAAATCAGCACGCCGTTCTTGCGCCCGCCGATGTCGCCCTTGTGGGCTTCGTAGCTGTCGAAGATGTTGCTGATGAGACCCGAACCGCGCGTCAGGTTCAGGAATTCGTTGGTGAAACCGATCAGGCCGCGGGCCGGAATGCGGTACTCGAGGCGAACGCGGCCACGGCCGTCCGGTTCCATGTTGACCAGCTCGCCCTTGCGCTCGCCCAGCGCCTGCATCACGCCGCCCTGATGGCCTTCTTCGATGTCGGCCGTGACCAATTCAATGGGCTCGTGCTTCTCGCCGTTCACGGTGCGGAACACCACGCGCGGCTTGGACACGGCCATTTCGTAGCCTTCGCGGCGCATGTTTTCCAGCAGGATGGTCAGGTGCAGTTCGCCGCGGCCCATGACTTCGAAGATGCCTTCTTCGTCGGTCTCGCTCACGCGCAGGGCCACGTTGTGCTGCAGCTCCTTTTGCAGGCGGTCCCAGATCTGGCGGCTGGTGATGTACTTGCCTTCGCGGCCAGCCAGCGGGCTGGTGTTCACACAGAAGTTCATGGTCAGGGTCGGCTCGTCGACCTTGAGCATGGGCAGCGGCGCTGGGTTGTCCTTGTCGGTCACGGTGACGCCGATGCCGATGTCGGTGATGCCGTTGATCAGCACGATTTCACCCGGGCCGGCTTCGGTCGACTGCACGCGGTCCAGGCCCTGGAAGGTCAGCACCTGGTTGATGCGGCCCTTGATAGCCTTGCCGTCCGGGCCTTCCATGACCACCACGTCGGTCATGGGGCGCAGCGTGCCCTGGCTGATGCGGCCCACGCCGATGCGACCGACGAAGGTCGAGAAGTCGAGCGCCGAGATCTGCAGCTGCAGCGGCGCGGCGGGGTCGCCCTTTTGCGACGGCACGTGCTTCAGGATGGTGTTGAACAGGGCCGACATGTCGGGGCCCCACTGTTCGCCGGCAGCGCCTTCTTCGAGCGAAGACCAGCCGTTGATGCCCGAGGCGTACACCACGGGGAAGTCGAGCTGTTCGTCGGTCGCGCCGAGCTTGTCGAACAGGTCGAAAGCCTGGTTCACGACCTTGTCGGGGTTGGCGCCGGGCTTGTCGACCTTGTTCACGACCAGGATCGGCTTCAGGCCCAGGGCCAGCGCCTTCTTGGTCACGAAACGCGTCTGGGGCATGGGGCCCTCTTGCGCGTCGATCAGCAGCACCACGCCGTCGACCATCGACAGCGCGCGTTCCACTTCACCGCCGAAGTCCGCGTGGCCCGGGGTGTCGACGATGTTGATGTGCGTGCCTTCCCAGGTCACGGCGCAGTTCTTGGCCAGGATCGTGATGCCACGTTCCTTTTCGATGGCGTTGTTGTCCATCACCGTGTCGACGACCTTCTCGTGTTCGGCGAAGGTGCCCGACTGGCGCAGCAGCTGGTCGACCATGGTGGTCTTGCCATGGTCCACGTGGGCAATGATGGCGATATTGCGGATTTGCTTGATGCTCATGGTGTCGCTTCGGTCTGTTGTGCGTTCAAAAGAATTTGCTGAATTTCGATGGGGTTCAGCAAGCGCCCCGGGATCAGTTCGCCGGCCACTGCGTGGGCGGTGCCCAAAAAGGCCGCCGGCTCGGTGCCGAACACGGCCACCTCGCCTGCATCGGCCCAGTCGCCGCGGCGGCGCAGGCCCGAGAGAAAACGTGCCGCATCTTCCGCGCCGAGCGTGACGCGGCTGTGGCCGTCCACCAGCACTTCGGCAGGCAAGAGCTGCGCCAGGCGCTCCTCTTCGTCCATTGCCTCGAGCGCTTCGAGCGTGATGCACTGCGCCTCGACGAACCCGCCGGTGGCGGTGCGCCGCAACGAGCTCAGGTGCGCGCCGCAACCCAGCGCTTCACCGATGTCTTCGCCGAGCGTGCGGATGTAGGTGCCCTTGCTGACTTTTGCTTCGATCCTGATAGCAAACTTCTCTTGCGGGGCAGCCAGGTCCGTCACCTTCAGCTCATAGATCACGACGTCGCGCGGTGCGCGTTCGATTTCGATGCCTTCGCGGGCGTACTCGTACAGCGCCTTGCCGTCCTTCTTGAGCGCGCTGTGCATCGGAGGCACCTGGCGGATCGGACCGGTGAATTGCGTCTCGACGCGCGACAGGTCTTGCGGCGTGACGTGCACGGGCCGCTCCAAGATGACGTCGCCCTCGGCATCGCCGGTGGCGGTCTTCACACCCAGGCGAGCGGTGGCCACATAGGTCTTGTCCGCGTCCAGGTGCAACTGGCTGAATTTGGTGGCCGCGCCAAAGCACAGCGGCAGAACCCCCGTGGCGAGCGGGTCCAGCGTGCCGGTATGGCCTGCCTTTTCCGCGCGCAGCAACCACTTGGCCCTTTGCAGGGCCTGGTTGCTGGAGAGTCCCAGCGGCTTGTCGAGCAACAACACCCCATGCACAGGGCGCCGCTGCACCCTTGTGCGTGGCGCGTTCATGGTCAGTCGTCTTTCGAGCGCGACGCGACCGCTTGCGCGATGAGCGCGTTCATGTCGGCCGCACGCTCGGTGGTGCGGTCGAACAGAAAGTGCAGCGTGGGCACGGTGTGGATGTGCAGGCGCTTGAACAGGCCGTTGCGCAGAAAGCCTGCGGCCTGGTTGAGCGCCGCCGTGGTTTCTTCGACATCGCCTGTGAGCATGCTGAAGAAGATCTTCGCGTGCGCATAGTCGGGCGTGACCTCGACGGCCTGCACCGTGACCATGCCCACGCGCGGGTCCTTCAACTCGCGCGCGATCAGTTCCGTCAGATCGCGCTGGATCTGGTCGGCAACCTTGAACGCGCGGTTGGGGGTGGCAGCTTTTCTTTTCGGCATGGACTCTCTCGCTTCGAACGCTTACAGCGTCCGGGCGATTTCCTTGATTTCGAAGAATTCGAGCTGATCGCCTTCTTTGATGTCGTTGTAGTTCTTGAGCTTGATACCGCACTCAAAACCTTCGCGGACTTCGCGGACATCGTCCTTCATGCGCTTGATCGAGTCGACTTCGCCGGTGTAGATCACCACGTTGTCGCGCAGCAGGCGGAAATGCGCGCTGCGGTTGACCGAGCCCGAAGTGACGTACGAACCTGCGACCGTACCGATCTTCGACGCCACGAACACCGTGCGGATCTCGGCCGAGCCGATGATCTCTTCGCGGCGTTCCGGTGCCAGCATGCCCGACATCGCCACCTTGATCTCGTCCACAGCGTCGTAAATGATGCTGTAGTAGTTCAGCTGCACGCCGTTGCCTTCGGCCAGCTTGCGCGCACCGGAGTCGGCACGCACGTTGAAACCGATCACCACCGCCTTGGAGGCGATGGCGAGGTTGATGTCGTTCTCGCTGATGCCGCCCACGCCTGCGTAGACGATCTGCACCTTGACTTCTTCGGTCGCCAGCTTGAGCAGCGACTGCGCCAGCGCTTCCTGCGAACCCTGCACGTCGGCCTTGATGATCAGGCGCAGCGTCTGCACTTCGCCCGCCGACAGGTCGGTGAACATGTTCTGCAGGTTGGCGGCTTGCAGCTTGGCCAGCTTGGTGTTGCGGAACTTGCCGGCACGGTAGGTGGCGATTTCGCGCGCACGGCGCTCGTCGCTCATCACCATGAACTCGTCGCCCGCTTGCGGCACTTCGGTCAGGCCTTGAATCTCGACCGGAATCGAAGGACCCGCGCTCTTGATGGTCTTGCCGTCTTCGTCGAGCATGGCGCGCACGCGGCCATAGGTCGAACCCGCCAGCACCACGTCGCCCGCCTTCAGCGTGCCCGACTGGATCAGCACCGTGGCCACGGGGCCGCGGCCCTTGTCCAGCTTGGCTTCGATGACCAGGCCCTTGGCAGCGGCATCCACCGGCGCCTTGAGTTCCAGCACTTCGGCCTGCAGCAGCACCTGTTCGAGCAGGTTGTCGATGCCCTGGCCGGTCTTGGCCGACACCTGCACGAACGGCACGTCGCCGCCGTACTCTTCGGGCACGACCTCTTCGGCCACCAGTTCCTGCTTCACGCGGTCCAGGTTGGCGTCGGGCTTGTCCACCTTGTTGATGGCAACCACGATCGGCACACCAGCCGCTTTCGCGTGCTTGATGGCTTCCTTGGTCTGGGGCATGACACCGTCGTCGGCCGCCACCACCAGGATCACGATGTCGGTGGCCTGCGCACCGCGGGCACGCATGGCCGTGAAGGCCTCGTGACCCGGGGTGTCGAGGAACGACACCATGCCGCGTTCGGTTTCCACGTGGTACGCACCGATGTGCTGCGTGATGCCGCCGGCTTCGCCCGCGGCAACCTTGGCGCGGCGGATGTAGTCCAGCAGCGAGGTCTTGCCGTGGTCGACGTGACCCATGACGGTCACGACCGGTGCGCGCGGCAGCGACTCGGCCGTTTGCGCCGACACGTCGTCGTCGGTGAAGGCTTCCGGATCGTCCAGCGCGGCAACCACGGCGTTGTGACCCATGTCCTCCACGATGATCATCGCGGTGTCCTGGTCGAGCGACTGGTTGATGGTGGCCATCATGCCGAGCTTCATGAGCTGCTTGATGACTTCCTGCGCCTTGACGGCCATCTTGTGGGCGAGTTCGGCCACGGTGATGGTTTCAGGAACGTGCACTTCGATCACGCGTGCCTCGACCGGCGCGGCCTGCACATGCTCTTCGTGACCGCCACGGTCGTTGCTGCCACGGCGGCCGCGCGGGCCTCCGCGCCAGTTGCCGCGACCGACACCGCCGCTGGCATCGCCGCGGGTCTTGATTTCCTTCTTCTTGGCAGGGTCCCCCGCCCAGCTCGACGAGAGCTTCGCGGACTTGACTTCCTTGCCGGCACCGGCGGCGCCGGGTGCTGCTGCAGCGCCGGGCGCGGCAGGCGCACCGGGGCGCGGTGTTGGCGTGGCCGGCTTGTGCAGCGTGCCCTTGACAGCGGCCTTTTCGGGCTGCGGCTTCTCGGGCGCCTTGTGCGGCACCAGCACGCGGGCCGGTGCATTCATCATGGCGCGGATGGCTTCAGCTTCGGCGAGGGCCTTGCGGCGACGCTCGTCGAGGTCCTTGGCGCGGGCGGCTTCTTCGTCGGCACGGGCCTTCGATTCGGCGGCGACCTTGGCCTTGGCGTCTTCCTTGGCTTGTGCGGCAGCGTTCTGCGCGGCGAGCTTGGTGTCGGCGGCCTGTTGTTCGGCGGCGGCGGTTGCGGCAGCGGCGGCGGCCACAGCGGCGGCCGACGGCTTGTTGCTCGCATCGCGGCTGGCGGCATTCACTGCGGCGGTTTCCGCGAAGGCGGCCGCCTTCTTCTCGGCGGTGATGCGCACGGCTTCCTGCTGGGCCATTTCGGCCTGTTCGGCGCGCTCGACCTTTTCAGCCTGTTCGCGTTCGCGGGCTTCGGCTTCTTCGCGCAGGCGACGCTTTTCGACCAGCTCTTCTTCCTGGCGGCGAATCAGCTCGGCCTGGCGGCGCGCTTCTTCCTCGCGGCGGGCCAGTTCGGCTTCGTCGACCTGGGGCGGCGCGGGCGGGGCGGCAGGCGCTTCGGCCTCGTGCTGAGCGGACTCCGGCGTGGCCGGATGACCGTCTTCGCGCTGGATGAAGGTGCGCTTCTTGCGCACCTCGACCTGGATCGTGCGCGCTCGACCGGTGGCATCGGCCTGCTTGATCTCGCTGGTCGACTTTTTCGTCAACGTGATCTTCTTGCGTTCGGGCTCCACGGTGCCGTGGCTGGCCTTGAGGTGGCCGAGCAGGCGCTGCTTGTCAGCCTCGGTGAGGGCGTCGGTGACAGCCGCTTTGGGCACACCTGCACTCTTGAGCTGGTCAAGCAAGGTTTCGGGAGTCTTCTTGAGCTCGTTCGCGAACTCGGCGACAGTGGTACTGGACATATTGGTTTCGTGCCTCCATGACCGTCACTCTTGGCCGGCGAACCAATGTTCGCGGGCTTTCAAGATGAGGGCTTTGGCGTCATCGGCGCTGTGGCCGGTGATCTCGGTGAGTTCATCGACCGCGAGGTCGGCAAGATCGTCACGGGTGTTCACACCCGCTTCGACCAGCTTGGGAATCAGCTCGGGGTCGAGGCCCTCGAGGTCATTCAGGTCCTGGGACACCTGTGGCTGAACCTCGATACCTTCTTCCTTGGCGATTTCCATCGTCAACAGCGCATCCTTGGCGCGCGTACGCAGCTCATTGATGGTGTCTTCGTCAAACGCTTCGATCTCGAGCATTTCGGAGATCGGCACGTACGCGACTTCTTCGAGGCTGTTGAAGCCCTCGGCAATCAGGATGTCGGCGATTTCCTCGTCGACGTCGAGCTTTTCCATGAAAAGCTTGCGGCTGGCATCGGTTTCCACGGCCTGCTTCTGCGCAGACTCGTTGGCGTCCATGATGTTGATCTTCCAACCAGTCAGGTCGGCAGCCAGGCGCACGTTTTGACCGCCGCGGCCGATGGCGATGGCGAGGTTTTCCTCGTCGACCACCACGTCCATGGCGTGCTTTTCTTCGTCCACCACGATGGACGACACGTTGGCCGGAGCCAAAGCGCCGATCACGAACTGGGCCGGGTCTTCGCTCCACAGCACGATGTCCACGCGCTCGCCGGCCAGCTCGTTGGTCACGGCGTTGACGCGGGTGCCACGCACGCCGACACAGGTGCCGATCGGGTCGACACGCTTGTCGTGCGAGAGCACGGCGATCTTGGCGCGCGAACCGGGGTCGCGGGCGCAGCTCTTGATTTCGAGCAGGCCTTGTTCGATTTCGGGCACTTCCTGGCGGAACAGCTCGATCATGAATTCAGGGGCCGAGCGCGACAGGATGATCGGAGCGCCGCGCAGCGTCAGGTCGACCTCCATGATCATGGCGCGCACGCGGTCGCCATTGCGCAGGTTTTCCTTGGCGATCATCTCGCTGCGGCGCAGGCGGCCTTCGACGCGACCGGCCTCGACAATGATGTCGCCCTTGTCCAGTCGCTTGACGGTGCCCACGAAGATCTTGTCGCCGCGCGACATGAAGTCGTTGAGCAGCATCTCGCGCTCTGCGTCGCGGATCTTCTGCAGGATGACCTGCTTGGCAGCCATGGCGCCGATACGCCCGATAGGCACCGAATCCACCGCTTCTTCGATGTACTCGCCGACTTCGATGTCCGACATTTCTTCCTTGGCTTCGAACAGGAGAATTTCCTGGTCGGGCAGCTGCAGGCCGGCTTCATCGGGAACAACGTGCCAACGGCGGAAAGTTTCGTAGTCACCGCTGTCGCGGTCGACCGACACGCGGATGTCCACATCGCCCTGGTGGAGCTTCTTGGTGGCCTGCGCCAGTGCGGATTCGACTGCGCCGAAGACCACGTCGCGTTCGACGTTCTTCTCGCGCGAGATCGCATCCACCAACATCAACATTTCGCGATTCATGCCACCACTCCTCTGGTCAGTCCGGAACCTGCGTTCCGTCGTCAATATCCGAAAAACCCGGTTGGGTTTTGGCCTTGCGGCCCTTGAAATCCACAATTGGCGCAAGCCGCGCGTCGCGCAGCTCGTCCAAAACGAAGCCCAGCGCATGCAACGGTGCAGGCGCGCGCTTCTTGCTCACTTTTTGTCCTGGCTTGAGCTTGGGCGCATCGCTCCAGACGATTTGCCAGCCCTGGGCGCCAGTTGCGCCCTCTGCCCGCTCGACACGCTCCAGCGTGCCGCGAAATTTCTTGCGGGTGGCGGAAACCTGGCCGCCGGCCGCCGCACCCATGGGCGCCTTGAGCGTGAGGTCGATCACCGAACCCAAGAAACGCTCGAAATCCTGTTCATTGCGCAGCGGACGGTCGATACCCGGCGAGGACACCTCGAGCCGCTTGTATTCGACACCATCCACCTCGAGCGCAAACTGCAACTGACGCGTAACCTTCTCGCAGTCTTCGACCGTGACGAAGGGTTCCGGCACACCGGCTGCATCAGCTTCCGATGTGGGGGCCGTCCAAGGCAAATCAATCGTCACGCGCAGCGTTCCACCGGCCGAGCGCTCGATCTCGACAAGGTCATAGCCGAGACCGGCCACGATTTGTTCAACTATTTGCTGCAATGCCACGTGTTCGAAAGTGCCTTTTAATTACCGGACCGGTATCACCCGCCCGCCACGGATGCCAGATCGCTGGAATGCTCAGAATGCATAGACCAAAAAAAACGGGCGGTTGGTACCCGCCCGTTTGGTCGTGAGCCTCGAATTATATGCTATTCGTGTAGTAAATGAAGGGGCTTGCGCGCTCAAATGCCCTTTGAAGCGCGAGATTTGGACCAAACCCATGCAAATAAGACCGCGCCAAGCGCCAAGGCGGCTGCCGCAACGAGCAACGGCACCTGAAACGACCCCGTTCGCTGCGCCAGCGGCGCCGCGAACAACGGGCCGATGATCTGCCCCACGCCATAAGACGCCGTCGCATAGCCGATCAACCCGGCCGCCGCATTGCCGCGCAGCCGCCGCGCGTCGCGCAGCGCAAACAGCGTGATGGCGGTGAACGGCATGCCCAGCAGCAGACTGCCCAGCGCAAAACCGGTGATGGTCGGCCACGCCACCGACAGCACCACGCCCAGCGCCTGCAGCGCATACGCACCGGCCAGCAACAGCCGGTTGTCCCAATGCGTCGGCGCCCTCGCCCCGATCAGCGCGCCCGGAATGATGGCCAGCCCGAACAACGGCCAGAAGAAATCGGGCCATGACGATCCGGGCAGCGCTTGGCGCGCGATCACCGGCAGAAAGGTCGCGGTGATGATGTAGCCAAACCCCGCCAGCCCATAGAGCGCCACGAGCCAGATGGCGTCGCTGCGGTCGGCGGCCGACGCAGCCGGGCGCACCGCCGCTGCCGCCGTTACGCCCGCGCCGCCCACCAATGAACGCTCGCCGTCGTCGAACACGCGCCAAATCACCGCGATGAGCACGATCGCCAATATGCCCAGGCCGATCCATCCGGCCTCCGACCCCCAGCGCCCGATGGCGCCGCCCAGCAGTCCGGTCATCGCGATGCCGATGCCCGGCCCCGTGTAGATCACCCCCGCCAGCGCGGGCGAATGGGTCTCGGCCAGCCGGCGCAGCCCCCAGCCCGATGCGAACACGAACACCCAGGCGCTCATCACCCCAGCCGCCGTGCGCAGCAAGCCCCAGCTCGTGAAGCTGTGCAACAGCCCCATGCCGACCAGCAATGCCGCGGTGGCCAGCAACCCGCCGCGCACCATGCTCGACGCCTTGATGCCGATGGCCGCGCAGCTGACCGCGCCCAGAAAGTAGCCCAGGTAATTGAGCGACGCCAGCAAGCCGCCGGCCGCCAGGTTCAGCTTGCCCTCGTGCAACATGATGGGCAGCATGGGCGTGAAGGCAAAGCGCCCCAGGCCCATGGCCACCGACAGGGTGACCATGCAGGCGAGCGCCGCGCGCCACGCCCCGCGCCGGTCGCGTCCGATTTCCGACATTGCTTGAAAACTCCGTTTATTCCAGCAGCGCGGCGGCCACCAGCTTTTTTGTATAGGGATGCTCGGGCGCATCGAGCACGCGCTCGACCGGCCCGGTTTCGAGGATGGCCCCGTCCTTCATCACGATCACCTGGTGCGCCATGGCTCGGATCACCTCGACGTCGTGCGTGATCAGCAGGTAACTCAACCCGCGCTCGCGCTGCAGGCGCTGCAGCAGGCCCAGTACTTGTTTCTGAATTGTCACGTCCAGCGCGCTGGTGGGCTCGTCGAGCACCAGCAGTTGCGGATCGACGATCAGCGCGCGGGCAATTGCCAGCCGCTGGCGCTGGCCGCCCGAAAACTCATGCGGATAGCGGTCCAGCAACGACGGAAACTGCGACTCCGTCAGGCCGACGTCGGCCAGCGCAGTGAGCGAGCGGGCCCGCCGCGCGTCGGCGTCCAGCTTTGGCGCATGCACGCGCAAGCCCTCCCCCACGATCTGCTCGACCGTCATGCGCGGCGACAGCGAGGAGAACGGATCCTGAAACACCACCTGCATCACCCGGCGCAGGCCCAGGTCGGACGCGCGGTCGACCGCCCAGTCCTTGCCCGTGACCTTCAGCGCGCCCTGGTAGCGCAGCAGCCCCAACGCGGCCAGCGCGAGCGTCGACTTGCCCGAGCCCGACTCGCCGACCACGCCCAGCGTTTCGCCCGGCGCAATACGAAAATCCGCGCCCTGCACCGCCACGAATTCGCCCTTGCGGAACCAGCCTCCGATGCCGGGCTTGGGCACCGGATAGATCACGCGCAGCGCCTTGGCCTCCAGCACAGGCGCGGCATCGCCTGCCGTCACGGCCGCCACATTGCGCTGCGGGTGGCTGTCGATCAGCTTGCGCGTGTAGGGATGCCGAGGCGCCTCGAACACCGGCGCCACCGCGCCCTGCTCGACGATATGGCCGTTCTCCATGACCGCCACGCGGTCGGCGAAGCGGCGCACCAGGTTCAGGTCGTGCGTGATCAGCAACACCGCCATGCCGTGCTTGCGCTGCAGGTCGGCCAGCAGGTCGAGGATCTGCGCGCGCACCGTCACGTCCAGCGCCGTGGTCGGCTCGTCGGCCAGCAGCAGGCGCGGCTTGCAGGCCAGGGCCATGGCGATCATGGCGCGCTGTCGCTGCCCGCCCGACAGCTGATGCGGAAACGCCTGCGCACGCCGCGCCGGCTCCGGAATGCCCGTGTCGGCCAGCAGTTGCACCGCCGCTGCCTGCGCGGCGCGGGCCGACAGCCCTTCGTGCAGCTCGAGCACCTCGGCGATCTGGTCGCCCACCGAATAGAGCGCGTTCAGCGCGGTCATGGGCTCCTGGAAGATCATCGCGATCTCCTTGCCGCGGATGCCGCGCAACTGGCGCTCGGGAATCGACAGCAGGTCACGCACCTCTTGCGGGCCGTCGCCGCCGAAAAGGCGCGCGACACCGGTCACATCGGCGTTCTGCACCAGCCGCAGCAGGGAAAGCGCAGTGACCGTCTTGCCCGAGCCCGACTCTCCGACCAGCGCCAGCTTTTCGCCGGCGGCGATCTGGAAGTCGATGCCGTGCACCACCTCCTTGCCGCCGAACGCGACGCGCAGGCCCTTCACATCGATCAACGGAGCATTCATGGGGGCGGCGCTCATCACTTGTCCGCCTTGCGCGGGTCGAGCGCATCGCGCAGCGCGTCACCCATGAAGGTGAGCAGCATCAGCGTGATGACCAGCACGCCGAAGGTGGAAATGGAAATCCACCAGGCGTCGATATTGGCCTTGCCCTGGCTCAGCAATTCGCCGAGCGACGGTGTGCCGGGCGGCACCCCCAGGCCCAGGAAGTCGAGCGAGGTCAACGCCAGGATGGCCGCGCTCATGCGAAACGGCAGAAAGGTAACCACCGGCACCATGCTGTTGGGCAGGATGTGGCGCCACATGATCTGCAGGTTGCTCACGCCCAGGGCGCGCGCGGCGCGCACGTAGTCCATCTGGCGGTTGCGCAGGAACTCCGCGCGCACGTAGTCGGCCAGGCCCATCCAGCCGAACAGGCTCAGCAGAATGAGCAGCAGCGACACGCTGGGCGCGAAGATGGCGCTGAAGATGATCAGCAGGTACAGCTCCGGCATGGAGCCCCAGATCTCGATGAAGCGCTGGAACGCGAGGTCGATCTTCCCCGCGAAATAGCCCTGCACCGCGCCCGCCGCAATGCCGAGCACCGTGCCGATGGCGGTCAATGCCAGGCCGAACAGCACGCTCACGCGAAAGCCGTAGATCAGCTGCGCCAGCAGATCGCGGCCACGGTCGTCGGTGCCGAAGAAGTTGTCGGCCGTGGGTGCGGCCGGGCTGGGCGCCTTGGCAAAGTAGTTGAGCGTTTTCGGGCCGTACGGGTTGGGCGCATAGACAGCCCAGTTGTCGCCCTTCGTGATGCGCTCGCGAATGAAGGGGTCGAGATAGTCGGCGGGCGTCTCGAAGTCGCCACCGAAGGTCTTCTCGGAGTAGTCGCGCAGCACCGGGAAATAGGTGTGGCCCTCATAGCGCAGCACCAGTGGCTTGTCGGTCGACAGCACTTCGGCGAACAGGCTCAGCACCACCAGCACGGTGAAGATCACCAGGCTCCAGAAGCCGAGCCGGTTGCGCTTGAAGCGCAGCCAGGCGCGGCGCCCGGGCGAGATGTGGGACGCCTTGGCCGCTACGGGCGATACCGGCGGTACGGCGGCCGAGGCCTCGCCAACGCCCGCAGCGGCGCCGTTCATGACGCCCTCAGTCGAATTTGACACGCGGGTCCACCCATACGTAGCAGAGATCGGAAATCAGCTTGGTGACCAGGCCGATCAGCGTGAAGAGATAGAGCGTGCCAAGCACGACCGGGTAGTCGCGCCGGATCACACTCTCGTAGCCCAGCAGGCCGAGGCCGTCGAGCGAGAACAGGGTTTCGATGAGCAGCGATCCGGCAAAGAAGGCACCGATGAAGGCCGAGGGAAGGCCTGTGATGATCGGGATCAGCGCGTTGCGGAACACATGCTTCCAGAGCACCTGCCCCTCTCCCAGCCCCTTGGCCCGCGCCGTCAGCACGTACTGCTTGCGAATTTCTTCGAGGAAGGCGTTCTTGGTCAGCATGGCGGTCACCGCGAAGCTGCCCAGCACCATCGCCGTGACCGGCAGCGTGATGTGCCAGAGGTAGTCGACGATGCGCGCGCCCCAGCTCAGTTCGTCCCAGTTGGCCGAGGTCAGCCCGCGCAGCGGAAACCACTGGAGCTGCCCACCGAACACCACCAGCAGCGCCACCCCAAGCACGAAGCCCGGAATGGCATAGCCGATGAGCACGATCAGTGTGCTGATCAGGTCGAAGCGTGTGCCCGCCCTCACCGCCTTGGCAACGCCCAGGGGCACCGCCACGCCGTAGCTGATGAAGAAGGTCCACAGGCCCAGGCTGATGGAGACGGGCAGCTTCTCGAGAATCAAGGTCCACACGTCCTTGTTCTGGAAGAAGCTCTTGCCCAGGTCGAAGCGCGCGAACTGGCCGAGCATCTGCACCAACCGCTCGGGCGCCGGTTTGTCGAAGCCGTAGAGCGCCTTGATCTGTTCCAGCCGCTTCGGGTCCACGCCCTGGTTGCCGCGATAGCTGCCGCCGCCCGATTCGAAGCCGCCCCCACCGCCGCCCCGCCCTGCCGTCCTGGCTTCGGCCAGGTACTGCTCCACCGGGCCGCCAGGCACGAACTGGATCACCAGGAAGGTCACGAGCAGCACGCCGAGCACGGTCGGAATGAACAGCAGCAGGCGCTTGAGGACATAGGAGAGCACGGCAGGTTTCCTTCTCTTCTATTGCTTGCTACGGCGCGGGCTTGCGCGGCGGCTTGGCCCACCACGTGCCCATGACCCAGTCTTCGCCGTTGGCGTACGGCGGCATGGGCGACTTGAAGGCCAGGCGCCAGTCGTCGTAGACGATGCGGTGCGAGGTCAGCGTCCACTGGGGAATGAGGTAATGGCTGTGCATGATCACGCGGTCGAGGGCGCGACAGGCCGGCATCAGTTCGGCCTTGGTGTCGGCATCGACGATGTCCTTGAGCAGCGCATCGACCGCCGGCGTCGACACGCCCATGTAGTTGCCCGAGCTTTCCGTCTTTGCGGCCTTGCTGCCGAAGATCTCCAGCAACTGCTGGCCCGGGTTGTTGGTGCCCGCGAAGTTGATGGTCGTGATGTCGAATTCGAAACGGTCCAGGCGCTCCTGATACAGCGCGAAGTCCACCGTTGCAAAGTTCAGCGAGATGCCCAGCTTCTCAAGGTTGCGGATCCATGGCGACACGGTGCGCACACCGCCCTCCTTGCTGTCGAGGTACTCCAGCGTCATGGCCTCGCCCTTGGCATTGCGCAAGGCGCCGTCGCGGTATTCCCAGCCAGCCTCCTTCAACAGGTCGCGCGCGCGGCGCAGGTTGTTGCGCAGCGACTGGCCTTCGCCTTCGGTGACGGGCGGCGTGTACATGGCACCGAAGCTCGCGTCGGGGATCTTGCCGCGCCACGGCTCGAGCAGCGCCTTTTCTTCCGGCGATGGCAGACCCTGGGCCTCGCAGTCGGTGTTGCCGAACAGGTCTTTCACGCGCGGATAGCCGTTGTAGAACATCTGCCGGTTCATCCACTCGTAGTCGAGCGCCAGGCCCAGCGCCTCGCGCACGCGCGGATCGCTGAGCTTGCCGCGCCGGCTGTTGAGCACGAAGCTCTGGAAGCCCGAGGGCTTCTTGTGCTCGAACTCCCGCTTGATGAGCTCGCCGGTATTGAAGCGCTTGCCGTTCACCCGGCGCGCCCAGTCGCCGGCCGAGTAGAAGCTCATCATGTCGAACTCGCCGGCCTTCAGCGCTTCGAGCCGGGCCGTGTTGTCCTTGTAGATCTTGACGGTGATGCGGTCGAAGTTGTGCGAGCCGCGGTTCACCGGCAGGTTGCCGCCCCAGTAGCCGGGGTCGCGCACGTAGGTGATGTCCTTGCCGAAGCGCACCGGCCCTATCTTGTAGGCGCCGCTGCCGATGGGGATGTCCATCACCACCTGGTCGAAGGGCTTGGCCTTGCCGTTCTCCATGCCCCAGGCCCGGCTGAAGACGGGCAGGCTGCCCACGATCAGCGGCAGCTCGCGGTTGACGGTCTTGAAGCGGAAGCGGATGGTGCGCGCGTCGAGCACGTCGGCGCCGTCGACCTCCTGCAGCAGCGTCTTGTAGCCCGGAGAGGTGAACGGGCCGATGAGCGTGTCGTAGCTGTGCTTCACGTCGGCCGCTTCCACCGGCATGCCGTTGTGGAACTTGGCCTCGGGCCGCAGCCGAAACGTGACGCTGCGGCGGTCCGCGGCCACGGTGACGTCTTCGGCAAGCAGGCCGTAGCCGGAACCGGTCTCGTCCATGGCGCCGGTCAGCAGCGTGTCGAACAGCAAGCTGTCGAGGTAGGCCGGCGCCGAGCCCTTGATGGTGAAGGGGTTGTACTTGTCGAAAGTGGAAACGCGCAGGTTGCTCACCAGCCGCAGTTCGCCGCCCTTGGGCGCGTCGACGTTCACATAGTCGAAGGCCTTGAAGCCGGGGGCGTATTTCAGGTCGTCCCAGAGTGCGTATCCATGCGCGGCCCACGCGGGAACCGCACACACCAACAACCAGCCGACCCGTAGAAACCGCATGCGAGAATTCTGCCCAAGATTTTCACGAGGCAACTTCATGGGCTTTCTTTCCGGCAAAAAACTGTTGATCACCGGCGTATTGAGCAATCGCTCCATTGCATATGGCATTGCCAAGGCCTGTCACGAACAGGGCGCGGAGCTCGCCTTCAGCTATGTCGGCGAGCGATTCAAGGACCGTATCACCGAATATGCCGCAGACTTCGGCTCCAAGCTGATTTTCGACTGCGACGTGGGCGACGATGCGCAAATCGACAAGCTCTTTGCCGACCTCGCCCAAACCTGGCCCCGCTTCGACGGCTTCGTGCACAGCATCGGCTTTGCAACGCGCGAGTCGATCGCGGGCGACTTTCTCGACGGGCTCTCGCGCGAAGGCTTCAAGATCGCGCACGACATCAGCGCGTACAGCTTTCCGGCAATGGCCAAGGCGGCCCTGCCCTACCTCAACGACAAGTCGGCCCTGCTCACGCTGACCTACCTGGGCGCCGAGCGCGCGCTGCCCAACTACAACACCATGGGCCTGGCCAAGGCCTCGCTCGAAGCCTCGGTGCGCTACACGGCGGCCTCGCTCGGCCCGAAGGGCATGCGCGTGAACGGCATCAGCGCGGGCCCCATCAAGACGCTGGCCGCCAGCGGCATCAAGGGCTTCGGCAAGATGCTGGCCGCCGTGGCCGACGCCTCGCCGATCCGCCGCAACGTGACCATCGAAGAAGTCGGCAACGTGGCCGCGTTCCTGCTGAGCGACCTGGCCAGCGGCGTCACCGCCGAGATCACCTACGTCGACGGCGGCTTCAGCAACGTCGTCGGCGGGATGGCCGAGTAACACTGCAAAACCGCCCGGCGCGGTCGCCAGACGACCGTGTCGCGCTCTTCATTCCATCGCACCGTGCTGCGCCGACGTTCCTTCCTGCTTGCCGCTTTCGGCGTCATCGCGGCGCCCGCCGCATGGGCGCGCGAGACGGCGCCTTCGCTCATGCTGGCCGACGTCTACCGCCAGGGCATGTCGCTCAACGACTACTGGGTCAGCGAAAAATACGACGGCGTGCGCGGTTACTGGGACGGCAAGCAGCTCTGGACGCGCGGCGGCGAACGCGTGATGGCACCCGCCTGGTTCACCGCCCCGCTGCCGAAGCAACCGCTCGACGGCGAACTGTGGGCTGGCCGCGGCCGGTTCCCGCATGCGGTATCGACCGCGCGCAGCCAGACGCCCAACGACACCGCGTGGCACGAGATGCGCTTCATGGTGTTCGACCTGCCCGCCCAGGCCGGCGACTTCAGCACGCGCCTGGCCGCCTTGCGCAAGCTGCTGCCCATCACCGACGCACCCTGGGTGGTGCCGGTGCCCCAGGAGCGCGCGACCACGCATGAAGCCCTGCAGGCACTGCTCGACAAGACCGTGAAGATGGGCGGCGAAGGCCTGATGCTCCACCGAGGCAGCGCCCCGTACCGTGGCGAGCGCAACAGCGACCTGCTCAAGGTCAAGCCCTACGACGACGCGGAGGCCCGCGTCATCGAGCATGTGCCCGGCAAGGGCAAGCACAGCGCCCGGCTCGGCGCGCTGGTGGTCGAGACGGCGGACGGCAAGCGCTTCAAGCTCGGCACCGGCCTGACCGATGCCGAACGCGAGCACCCGCCCGCCATCGGCAGTTGGGTGACCTACCGGTACAACGGCACCACCGCCAAGGGCCTGCCCCGCTTCGCGCGCTTCATGCGCGTTCGCGAGGGTTAGAAAGCAAGGGTCGGCCCGCAGAGGCCGCCCTCCTTCAGTTGCTTGCCTTGGTGCCGGCCTTACGCCGGCTGCCGCACGCAGTCCGCGTAGTAGCGCTTCTTGCCCGTCTCGTCGACGCGCGCCACCAGGCCGTGAATGTCGGTCTCGAAGCCTGGGCACTGCGAGTTGAACTCGCGCGAGAACCGGAGGTAGTCGACGATCTTCTTGTTGAACACCTCGCCCGGAATGAGCAGCGGAATGCCCGGCGGGTACGGCGTGATCAGGCTGGTGGTGATGCGGCCTTCGAGCTCGTCGATCTCCACGCGCTCGGTCTTGCGGTGCGCGATGTGGGCGAAGGCGTCGCTCGGCTTCATGGCCGGCGTGAGGTCGCTCAGGTACATCTCGGTCGTGAGGCGGGCCACGTCGTAGCGCGCATACAGCTTGTGGATGTGCTGGCACAGGTCGCGCAGGCCGAGCTTCTCGTAGCCCGGGTGCTGCTGGCAGAACTCGGGCAGGATGCGCCACATCGGCTGGTTGCGCGCGTAGTCGTCCTTGAACTGCTGCAGCGCCGTGAGCAGCGTGTTCCAGCGGCCCTTGGTGATGCCGATGGTGAACATGATGAAGAAGCTGTACAGGCCCGTCTTCTCCACGATCACGCCGTGCTCTGCGAGGAACTTGGTCACCACGCTGGCCGGAATGCCGGTCTCGGCAAAGTTGCCTTCGAGGTCGAGGCCGGGCGTGACGATGGTCGACTTGATCGGGTCGAGCATGTTGAAGCCATCGGCCAGGTCGCCAAAGCCGTGCCAGTTGCGCGGCGAGCTCTTGGTCTTGCGCTTGGTCGCTTCCTTCTCGCCCTTCATGATCCAGTCTTCGGCGCGGCCGATGCCTTCGTCGACCAGCTTCTCGGGGCCCCAGACCTTGAACCACCACTCGTCCTTGCCGAACTCTTCTTCCACCTTGCGCATGGCGCGGCGGAAGTCGAGCGCTTCGAGAATGCTCTCTTCCACCAGCGCGGTGCCGCCGGGCGGCTCCATCATGGCGGCGGCCACGTCGCAGCTGGCGATGATGGCGTACTGCGGGCTGGTCGAGGAGTGCATCAGGTAGGCCTCGTTGAACAGGTCGCGGTCGAGCGCGCGGTTCTGCGAGTCCTGCACCAGCACATGGCTGGCCTGGCTGATGCCGGCCAGCAGCTTGTGGGTGGACTGGGTGGCGAACACCAGCGAATCCTTCGGGCGCACACGGCGCTTGCCCATCGCGTGGTAGGCGCCGTAGAACGGATGGAAGGCCGCGTGCGGCAGCCAGGCTTCGTCGAAATGCAGCGTGTCGACGTAGCCGTCGAGCATGTTCTTGATGGTCTCGGTGTTGTAGATCACGCCGTCGTAGGTCGACTGCGTGAGCGTCATCACGCGCGGCTTCACCGTCTCGGGATCGACATGCGACAGCAAGGGGTTGGCCTTGATCTTGGCCTTGATCGCATCCTTCTCGAACTCGCTCTTCGGAATCGGGCCGATGATGCCGAAGTGGTTGCGCGTGGGCTTCATGAACACCGGGATTGCGCCGGTCATGATGATCGCGTGCAGGATCGACTTGTGGCAGTTGCGGTCGACCACCACCACGTCGTCGGGCGCCACCGTGTGGTGCCACACCATCTTGTTGCTGGTGCTGGTGCCGTTGGTCACGAAGAAGCAATGGTCGGCGTTGAAGATACGCGCCGCGTTGCGCTCGCTGGCCGCCACCGGGCCGGTGTGGTCGAGCAACTGGCCCAGTTCTTCCACGGCGTTGCAGACGTCGGCGCGCAGCATGTTCTCGCCGAAGAACTGGTGGAACATGCGGCCCACCGGACTCTTGAGGAACGCCACGCCGCCCGAGTGGCCCGGGCAATGCCAGGAATAGGAGCCGTCTTCGGCGTAGTCGATCAGCGCCTTGAAGAACGGCGGCTGTACGCCTTCAAGATAGCTCTTGGCCTCGCGAATGATGTGGCGCGCCACGAATTCGGGGGTGTCCTCGAACATGTGGATGAAGCCGTGCAGCTCGCGCAGGATGTCGTTCGGAATGTGGCGCGCGGTCTTGGTCTCGCCGTAGATGTAGATCGGCACGTCGGCGTTCTTGCGCCGCACTTCGCCGATGAAGGTGCGCAGATTCAGCACGGCGGGGTCGAGGTCGGGGCCGACGGTGAACTCTTCGTCGTCGATCGACAGGATGAAGGCGCTGGCGCGGCTTTGCTGCTGCGCGAACTGGCTCAGGTCGCCGTAGCTCGTGACGCCCAGCACCTCGAAGCCCTCGCTCTCGAAGGCCTGCGCAAGCGCGCGAATGCCGAGGCCCGATGTGTTTTCGGAGCGGAAGTCCTCGTCGATGATGACGATGGGAAAGCGAAATTTCATGAGCGGGGCTCCGGACGGGCAGCAGACAGACAGGAATACGAGGCGCGAAGTGTACGGAATTCGGATGACGAATTCGGTCAGCTTCGCGCAAGACACTCGGGCCGGTCGGGCAAGGCCCCTCCCCTGGCGCCAGTACCCCTACGCAGGACAAGCGCTTGGGCTTCATGCATCAGAATGGCGCGCATCGAACAAGCAAAAGAGGAGTTGACATGGCGAATTCCACCGTATGGTGGCTGATTGCGGGAGCCGCCATCGTGATCGAGTTGCTCTCGGGCACGGTCTATCTGCTGTTGCTCGCCGCCGGCTTCGCGGCCGCCGCAATTTCGGCGCACCTGGGCTTTGGCACTGTCACGCAGTTGGTCGTGGCGTCGGTGATCGGCGTGGGCGCGGTGCTCATCTGGTATTCGGTGCAGCGCAAGCGCCCGGCTGCGGCACGCACCGGCACCAACCGCGACGTGAACCTCGACATCGGCGAAAGCGTGCACGTCGACGCCTGGAACATCGACGGCACAGCCACCGTGCGCTACCGTGGCGCGCAGTGGACCGTCGTTCATCGCGCGGGCCTGGCACCTGCAACCGGCGAGCACCGCGTGGTCGAAGTGATTGGCAGCCGGCTGGTGGTCGACAAGGTCTAGTCGGCCCATCGAATTCAAAAGCATTTAGAAAAGGAAGCGCACCATGGAATTTTCGGTCCCCATCATCATCCTGGTCATTGCGATCATCTTCATCAGCCAGTCGGTGAAGTTCGTGCCGCAGCAGAACGCCTGGGTGCGCGAGCGCCTGGGCAAGTACCACAGCACCATGACGCCCGGCCCCAACTTCTTGATTCCGTTCATCGACCGGGTGGCCTACAAGCACAGCCTGAAGGAAATTCCGCTCGACGTGCCGAGCCAGATCTGCATCACGCGCGACAACACGCAGCTGCAGGTCGACGGCATCCTGTACTTCCAGGTGACCGACCCGATGCGCGCGAGCTACGGCTCGTCGAACTACATCGTGGCAGTGACGCAACTCGCACAGACCTCGCTGCGCAGCGTGATCGGCAAGCTCGAGCTGGACAAGACCTTCGAGGAGCGCGACGTGATCAATGCGCAGGTGGTGGCCGCCATCGACGAAGCGGCACTGAACTGGGGTGTGAAGGTGCTGCGCTACGAAATCAAGGACCTGACGCCGCCGAAGGAAATCTTGCTGGCCATGCAGGCGCAGATCACCGCCGAGCGCGGCAAGCGCGCGCTGATTGCGGCCTCCGAAGGCCGCCGCCAGGAGCAGATCAACATTGCCACCGGTGAACGCGAGGCCTTCATTGCGCGCTCCGAGGGCGAGAAGCAGGCGCAGATCAACAACGCGCAGGGCGAAGCCGCCGCCATCACCGCGGTGGCCACCGCCACGGCGGACGCCATCGAGCGCGTGGCCGCGGCCATTCGCCAGCCCGGCGGCGAGCAGGCCGTGCAGCTGAAGGTGGCCGAGCGCGCCGTCGATGCCTACGGCAAGGTCGCGGCCGATGCCAAGACCACGCTGATCGTGCCCAGCAACATGAGCGAGACCGCTGCGCTCATCGCATCGGCAATGCGCATGGTGCAGGCCGGCAAACCGTCGAATCCGAGCTGATCTCACTGCTATACTCGGAGGCTCTGGAGCGGTGGATGAGCGGTTTAAGTCGCACGCCTGGAAAGCGTGTGAGGGTTAATAGCCCTCCGCGGGTTCGAATCCCGCCTGCTCCGCCAGAGATTGATTGTTCGTAACCGTTCACGAGCATGCAGACATCACAAGAAGCCCGAGTTGCCACAAGCACCTTGGGCTTTTTTGTCATCTGATCGGCAGCGTCATGCGTTGCTTTGCAACAACTTGGCTGTACGCGCTGGACCCTTTCGTACGGCGGTACTATCCAAACGTTTTAGTTTCAAGCCCGCAAAGGAGCCTCGATGGCTGGACAACCCCAAACCCCGCCGCGCGGTACGACATCGCTGGACCGCACGCTCGCCAAGAGCGAACAGGTCGCCGCAGACGTGAAGCGGGCCTCTGACAACCTGGCCGTCGTGAGCACGGTGCTCGGGCAAGAGCTGCCCGAGGAAGTGCAGGTGGGCGAGGTGGCACAGGCCATCGAGCACACCAGTCAGATCGAAGAAAAACTGGCCAAATCCGCCCAAAAGCTCGCGGAGGTCAATGCCGCATTGAGCGAGGAAATCGAGAAGCGACTCGAAGTCACGGCGGAGCGCGACGAGAGCCTTGCACTGACCAAGAAGCTCAAGGCAAAGATCCGCGCTCACGGCGCGGACTGAACGGGGCGACGTCGGCCACTCCCTGCGTCCGTATCCTTTCTCCTACGCTGCAAGCGCATCAGGCACGCTACGCTATTGGTTCTCAAAGCGAAACCACGGCATGGCCCTCATCACGTTCCTCGTAGAGGACAACAAGACCATCAGGGACAATCTGGTCCCGGCACTCGAGGACCTTGTCAACGGCCGTGTGGTCGGCTTCGCCGAAACCGAAACCGATGCCCTCGCGTGGCTCGACACGCACCCCGACGACTGGGAACTGCTTATCGTCGACCTGTTTTTGAAGGAAGGCTCCGGCCTGGGTGTTCTGGCGGGCTGCAAGACCCGCAAGGCCGTGCAACGCGTGGTGGTGCTCAGCAACTACGTGACCGCGGACATCCGGGCGCGCTGCGCCGCATTGGGCGCGGACGCAGTGTTCGACAAGTCTCGCGACCTCGATGCCTTCATCGAGTACTGCAACACCGACCGCCCTTCGGGCCTTGCACCGCTCTGAATCAGCGCTCAGACCAGAGCACTGAAGTGCCTGCAACGCAGACATGAAAAAAGGGCCCGAAGGCCCTTTTCTCTTTTGGCGAATGCCGATCTCAGCGAACAACCGCGATCTGCGTACGCACGCCACCCTTGTAGGTGTACAGCGTCAGCGCGCCGTTCTTGATGTCGCCCTTTTCGTCGAAGGCGATCGGGCCGGTCACGCCCTTGTATTGCACCTTGCCGACTTCAGGCAGGTACTTCTCGGGGTCGGACGAACCGGCCTTGACCATGGCTTCGGCCAGCACGTTGACCGCGTCGTACACGTACGGTGCATAGATCTGCACTTCGACGCCGTTCTTGGTCTTGAACTTGGCCTTGAAGTCTTCCAGCGGTTGCTTGAAGTCGCCGTCCACGCCGCCAGCTTCAGCGCACACCACCATGTCTTCACCGATGGCGTCGCCAGCCAGCTTGGGCAGCTCGCCGGTGCACAGGCCGTCGCCGCCCATGAACTTGACGTTCAGGCCGAGTTGCTTGACCTGCTTGAGCATCGGGCCGCCCACGGCGTCCATGCCGCCGAAGAACAGCACGTCGGGCTTGGTGGCCTTCAGCTTGGTCAGGATGGCGTTGAAGTCGGTCGACTTGTCGGTGGTGAACTCGTGGCCCACGATGGTCGCGCCAGCAGCCTTGGCCGCCTTTTCGAACTCTTCGGCAACGCCTTGGCCGTAAGCGGTACGGTCGTCGATCACGGCAATGTTCTTGCCCTTGAGCGTGTCGACTGCGTACTTGCCCAGCGTGCCGCCGAGTTGCGTGTCGTCAGCCACCACGCGGAACGTGGTCTTGAAGCCTTGACGCGTGTACTTCGGGTTGGTGGCCGACGGCGAGATCTGCGGAATGCCAGCGTCGCTGTACAGCTTGGAAGCGGGAATGGTGGTGCCCGAGTTCAGGTGACCGACCACGCCGTTGACCTTTTCGTCCACGAGCTTCTGGGCCACTGCCGTGCCTTGCTTCGGATCGCCGGCATCGTCTTCTGCAACCAGTTCGAACTTGGCGGTCTTGTCGCCAATCTTGAGGCCCTTGGCGTTCAGGTCTTCGATGGCCATCTTGGCGCCCATTTCGTTGTCCTTGCCCAAGTGGGCAATGGGACCGCTGGTAGGTGCAACGTGACCGATCTTGACGACCAGCGTTTCGCCGGCAGGCGCAGGGGCAGGTGCAGCCGGGGCCGCAGCCGTTGGCGCTGCCGCCACGGCGGGCGCAGCAGCTTCTTCCTTCTTGCCGCAAGCCACGAGCGTGAGTGCAGCCAGTGCGACCGCAGTCCATTTCAATTGCATGAGAACCTCCAGAACTTGGATAAAGAATAAAAAACCGGTCGTGTGATCCGGGCGCGCAAACCTCGCAAGTTTCGCGCCGCAGACCAGCGGCACCCTCACGCCTTTGCGACCTGCGGCGCAGTTTAGCTGAGGATCTATGCGCCGGAAGCTGGCGTAGACCCTGGGTTTTCCGAGAGTTCGGCGGCCATTGCCTCGATGACCAACGCGCGCAGAACCGCTTCTATTTCATTGCGCAAACGCGGCACCATCGCATCGAGCTGATGCTGAATTGCAGCTGACACGGTGTCGCTCAAGCGCTCTTCCAGAGACAGGTCGACACGCTGCAGCACGCGGTGCAGAAGCTGCTCTTCGAGACTGACGATTTCGGCCTGCGACAACTGTGCCGCGGGTGGCAATGCCATGGCGCTTTCGGGCGGTGCCGCGGGCACCGGCTCGAGCGCGGGCTCGGTCGGCGCGGGCTCCGCGGGCATCTCCAGCACGGTGGTCAGCGTGGGAACGAACCGGGGCGGTGTACGCAGCGTGCTGGCCATGTCAGGAACTCTTTGCGAAGTCGTGCGGCTGAATGGTGTAGCCGCGGTCGGCATAGTGGCGCCAGCGCGACCGGCCGACCTGGCGGTCCTGGGTCTCGTCGCTCACGATGTCGATCATGCGTTCGTAGCGCTCGAAGCCCGCGGGCACTTCGAGCCCGAGGTTCACGAGCATCTCGCGGTGCGGCAGCGACGCCGCTTCGGCGCCTTCCACCGACAGCACGACCGGCGAGCGCGCAAGCACATGGGCCGGCGCATCGCTGCGGCAATGCGCGACAAAGTCCGACGGCGACAGCTGCCAGAGCGCGGCATCCACCACGTCGAGCATGTGCGCATCGCCCACCACCACGACGCGCAGGCCGCGCGCATTCACGGCCTTGCGAACCAGCCGGCAGGCGTAGTTCAGCTTGTCGGGCGCGTTGTAGTGAAAGCCGATTTCCGTCACTTCGCGGACCGGGCCTTTCGCGCCGGGGTCTTCACTGCCTTGGCCTGCGGCACCGCTTCGGCGCTGGCCGCGCGGGTCGTCAGGTACGACACCAGCAGGCCGACCGGACGGCCGGTCGAGCCCTTGGCCGCCCCGCTCTTCCAGGCCGTGCCTGCAATGTCCAGGTGTGCCCAGGCAAAGTCGCCGGCAAAGCGCTGCAGAAACTTGGCTGCGGTGATGGCGCCGCCGGCACGCCCGGCGATATTGGCCACGTCGGCAAAGTTGGTCTTCAGGCCTTCGGCGTACTCGTCGTCCAGCGGCAGGCGCCAGCAACGGTCTTGCGACGCCTCGCCGGCCTTTTCCAGCGCGGCGGCCAGCGGCTCGTCGCTGGAGAACAGGCCGCTGCGCACGCCACCCAGCGCGACCACGCAGGCACCGGTCAGTGTGGCGATGTCGATCACCGCCCCGGGGTCGAAGCGCTTGGCGTAGGTCAGTGCATCGCACAGAACCAGGCGGCCTTCGGCGTCGGTGTTGAGCACCTCGATGGTCTGCCCGCTCATGCTGGTGACCACGTCGCCCGGCTTCAGCGCGCGGCCGTCGTTCATGTTCTCGCAGGCCGGAATGAGGCCCACGACATTGATGGCGGGCTGAATGTCGCCCAGTGCGCGAAACGTGCCCAGCACGCTGGCCGCGCCGCACATGTCGAACTTCATCTCGTCCATTTCGGCCGCGGGCTTCAGCGAGACGCCGCCGGTGTCGAAGGTGATGCCCTTGCCGACCAGCACCACGGGCGCCTGGTCCTTGGGCGCGCCGTGGTAGCGCAACACGATGAAGCGCAGCGGCTCGGCCGAGCCCTGGGCAACGGCGGCGAAAGAGCCCATGCCGAGCTTCTCTACTTCCTTCGGCCCCAGCACTTCGCACTTGATGTTCGGCAGCTTCGCCAGGCCCTTGGCGGCCTCGCCCAGCAGCGTGGGCGTGGCGTGGTTGGCGGGCCGGTTGCCCCATTCCTTGGCCAGCTCGACGCCCTGCACGGTGGCGCAGGCCTCCTTGAACGCAGCCGTCACGGCCGCGGCATCGGCCACGCCCAGTGTCACGTTGCGGATGCTGCGTGGTTCGACCTTCGACTTGGTGGTGGTGTAGACATAGCTGGCCTCGGCGGTGGCCGCCACGGCGCAGGCGACGGCGGCAGCATCGGCGGGCTGGGCGAACACCACGACCACGCGCTTGGGCGCCTGCGCCTTGGCGGCGGTGACCGCGGCAATCACGCCGCTGCGCACGGCCGCGGGCTTGCCGTCGCCGATGGCGGCGAGCACCACGCGTGGTGCCACGACGTCGTCGGGGTGGTACAGGGGGAGCAGCTTGCCGGCCTTGTCGGGCAGGTCGCCGGCCTTGCGAGCACTGGCGGCAAGCACCGAAAGCGGGTCTTTTCCGGTGAGGGCAGCGCTGCCGACGAGCACGATCAGGACATCGGATTTCTCGGCTGCAGCCTGGGCGACGGTGAGGGTCTTGAGTTGAAAGTCCATAATCCTTTTTTTCCTCGAACGATGTTATTCCATTCTTCCCTACGCAAGGAGCTGTCCCGCAGCTTCGGAGCAACCCTCGTGGTACTGGTCACCATCGTGATGACCATGATGCTCATCCGTACCCTGGGGCTTGCCTCCAAGGGCAGTGTGAACCCGCAAGAGGTGTTCCTGGTGATGGCCTACACGGTGCTCGGCTACATGCCCACCATCCTGAGCCTGAGCCTGTTCATCGCCATCGTGGGCACGCTCTCGCGCATGTACCGCGACAGCGAAATGGTGATCTGGTTTTCCAGCGGCCGCGGCCTCATGGATTTCGTGAAGCCGATGTTCCGCTTCGCCTGGCCGGTGCTGATCCTCATCTCGGTGATGGCGCTGGTGGGCTGGCCGTGGGCCAATTCGCAGACCATCGGCATGCGCCAGCAGTACGAGCAGCGCAGCGACATCGAGCGTGTGTCGCCGGGTGAATTCCGTGAATCCGCCGGGCGCGTGCGGGTGTTCTTCATCGACAAGGACACGCCGGACAACTCCAAGGCCACCAACGTCTTCATCTGGTCGATCGAGCGCAATCTGCAGATCACCACCTCGGCGCGCAGCGGCAGCATCGAGAACATCGGCAACTCGCGCTACCTGCTGCTCAACAGCGGCCAGCGGCTGGAGCAGCCGATGGCCAACACCGGCCTGAAGATCAGCGAATTCAAGACCTACGGCACGCGCGCCGGCGGCAACAACGGCCTGGTGAACAACGCGACCCCGCCGCGCGCCCTCAGCACGGTGGCACTGCTCGCCGATGCCAGCGCACCCAGCCGCGGTGAGCTGGCCTGGCGCATCGGCATGCTGCTGACCGCCATCAATTTCGTGCTGCTGGCGCTCAACGTGTCCAGCGCCAACCCGCGCGTGGGCCGCAGCGGCAACCTGCTGCTGGCGCTGTTCGCCTTCGTCGTCTACTACAACATGCTCAACCTGGGCCAGAGCTGGATCAGCTCCGGGCGCTACAGCATGCTTGGCTTCATGGTCGTGCTGCACGGCGGCGTGCTCCTGCTCAACCTGGCCTGGCTGGGTGCCCGCCAGAACAACTGGGGCAACCGCGTCCGGCGAACCCGCGCCCGCCCGGTGGCCCTGCCCAAGATCGAACCCACCACGTGAAAACAATAAGACGCCTGATCTACGTGGAGGTGCTGAAGTCCGTTGCGTTCGTCACGCTCGGCTTTCTGAGCCTCTTTTTCTTCTTCGACTTCGTCGACGAGCTGCAATCCATCGGCAAGCCGGACAGCCTCAACTACGGGCCCATGCAGGCGCTCGTTTACGTGATGCTGCTGATTCCGAGCCACCTGTACGAGCTGCTGCCCATCACCGTGCTGATCGGCTCCATCTTCGTGATGGCGCGGCTGGCGCAAAGCTCGGAATACACCATTCTTCGCACCAGCGGGCTGGGCCCGTGGCGCGCGCTGCGCACGCTGCTGCTGCTGGGCATCGGCTTCGTGGTGCTGACATTCGCCATCGGCGACTACCTGGCGCCGGCTTCCGAGCGCACCGGGCAGTTGCTCAAGGCCAAGTACCAGGGCGTGTATTCGCTGGCCGGCAACACCGGCGCCTGGCTCAAGGAAAAGCGCGGCAACGTGTCGTTTGCCGTGAACGTGCTGGCCATCGACCGCAAGGGCGCGTTGAAGAGCCCGCGCATCTTCGAGTTCGACAACAACGGCTACATCAGCAACCAGATCACGGCGGGCTCGGCCACCATCGGCAACGACGGCCACTGGATGCTCACCGACGTCGAACAGCAGCAGTACGACACGCGCAGTTCCGCCGACCAGGCCCACATCGTCACCACCAGGATGCCTCAGCTGAACTGGCCGACCTCGCTGACCGGCGAGATGGTGTCGGTCGCACTGCTGCGCCCGGACCGCATGAGCACGTTCGACCTTTTCGACTACATCCGCCACCTGGACGCCAACGGCCAGACCGCGCAGCGCTACGAAATCGAGTTCTGGCGCAAGGTGTTCTATCCGCTGTCGTGCCTGGTGATGGTGGTGCTCGCCCTGCCCTTCGCCTACCTGCACTTTCGCCAATCGGGCATCACCACGTACGTGTTCGGCGGCGTGATGATCGGCATCAGCTTCTTCTTGCTGAACAACGTGTTCGGCTATCTGGGCAACCTGAGCAACTGGTCGCCATGGCTCACGGCGGCGGCGCCGGGGCTGATCTATTCGGTGATGTCGCTCACCGCCTTCAGCTGGCTCGTATTGCGAAGATGACGATGACATTCGAAAAAAACGCGCAGGGCATCGTGCTGCTGGCGCACGGTTCGCGCGACACGCGCTGGCGCGAACCCATCGAGGCGGTGGCCGCACGCGTGACGGCGCGCGCGCCCGACGCGCTCGTGGCCTGTGCCTACATGGAAATGGCGGCGCCCGACCTGGCTACCGCCACCGCGGCTTTGATCAACGCCGGCGCCCGCGCCATTCGCGTCGTACCGCTGTTCCTGGGCATGGGCAAGCATGCGCGGGAAGACCTGCCGCACCAGCTTGAAGCATTGCAGCAAGCCTGGCCGAACATCGACATTTCAATGGCCCGCATCGTGGGCGAAGAGCCGGAACTGGTCGATCTGCTGGCCAAAATAGCCATCAAATCCTGAACACTTGGCAATTTCGATAGATTCCGAAGGCATAATGAATTCCGTAATAAGACGGAATTTGATATGAATCTGCATCAGTTCAAGTTTGTTCAGGAAGCTGTTCGGCGCAACCTGAACCTCACTGAGGCTGCCAAGGCGCTCCACACCTCGCAGCCCGGTGTTTCCAAGGCGATCATCGAGCTCGAGGAAGAACTGGGCGTCGAGATCTTCGCGCGCCACGGCAAGCGCCTGAAGCGCGTCACCGAGCCGGGCCAGCACGTCATTGCCAGCATCGAGCTGATCATGCGCGAGGTGGGCAACCTCAAACGCATCGGCGAACAGTTCAGCGCGCAGGACAGCGGCACCCTCTCCATTGCCACCACCCACACCCAGGCGCGCTACGTGCTGCCGGTGCCAGTGGCCAACCTGCGCGAGGCCTATCCCAAGGTCAATGTGAGCCTGCACCAGGGCTCGCCCGACCAGGTGGCGCGCATGGTGATCGACGAAATTGCCGAGATCGGCATCGCCACCGAATCGCTCGACGGCTACGCCGAACTGGTCACGCTGCCCTGCTACGAATGGCAGCACGTGCTGGTGCTGCCCAAGGACCATCCGCTGGCCGCCAAGGAGCGCGTTTCGCTCGAAGACCTGGCGCTGGAACCGATCATCACGTACCACCCTTCGTTCACCGGCCGCACCCGCATCGACCATGCGTTCGCGCAGAAGAAGCTCACGCCGCGCATCGCGCTCGAAGCGATCGACTCCGACGTGATCAAGACCTACGTGCGACTGGGCTTGGGCGTGGGCATCGTGGCCGAGATGGCGGTGCGCGACGAGTCGAATGCCGACCTCGTGGTGCGCCCCATGGGCCATGTGTTCGGCCAGAATATTGCGCGGGTCGCGTTCAAGCGCAGCGCCTACCTGCGCAACTTCGTCTTCAAGTTCGCCGAGCTGCTGAGCGACCGCCTCGACCGCAACCTGATCGCCAAGGCCCTGAGCGGGCACCAACAAGACTACGAGCTATGAGCACAGTTCACGCCCAATTCACGCCCCGCACGCCCGAAGTCGGCACCAAGCTGCCCTCCGTCGGCACCACCATCTTCACGGTCATGTCGACCCTGGCCGCCGAGAAGAACGCGGTCAACCTGGGCCAGGGCTTTCCGGATTTCAACTGCGACCCCAAGCTGCTGGAAGACGTCACGGCCGCCATGGCCGCCGGCCACAACCAGTACCCGCCGATGCCCGGCATTCCGGCCCTGCGCGAGGCCATTGCCGCCAAGATCTCCGCGCTGTACGGCCACGGCTACAGCCCGGCGACCGAAATCACCGTCACGGCCGGCGCCACCCAGGCCATCATCACGGCCATTTTGGCCGTGGTGCGCCCGGGCGACGAAGTGATCGTGCTGGAGCCGTGCTACGACAGCTACGTGCCCAACATCGAGCTGGCCGGCGGCAGCGTGGTGCGCGTGCCGCTGGTGCCCGGCACCTTCCGCCCCGACTTCGACAAGATCGCCGCCGCGCTCACCTCGCGCACGCGCGCCATCATCGTCAACACGCCGCACAACCCGAGCGCCACCGTCTGGACCGAGGCCGAGATGCGCCAGCTCGAAGACCTGCTCGCGCCCACCGACGTGTTCGTGATCAGCGACGAGGTCTACGAGCACATGGTGTTCGACAGCGCCCGCCATGAAAGCGTGGCGCGCTTCCCCGGCCTGGCCGCGCGCAGCTTCATCGTGAGCAGCTTCGGCAAGACCTACCACGTCACCGGCTGGAAGGTCGGCTTCGTGGCAGCGCCGGCCCCGCTGATGGCCGAGTTCCGCAAGGTGCACCAGTTCAACGTGTTCACCGTGAACACGCCCATGCAGCACGCGCTGGCGCAGTACATGGCCGAGCCCAGGCCCTACCTGGAACTGCCGGCCTTCTACCAGCGCAAGCGCGACTTGTTCGCCGCCGGCCTGGCCGAGAAAACGCGCTTCAGGCTGCTGCGCAGCGAAGGCAGCTACTTTCAGTGCGTGGACATCTCGGCGGTGAGCGACCTGTCGGAAGCCGATTTCTGCCTGTGGCTCACCCGCGAGATCGGCGTGGCCGCCATTCCGCTGTCGGCCTTCTACGGCAATGGCTTCGACCAGCGCGTGGTGCGCTTCTGCTTTGCCAAGAAAGACGAGACGCTGAACGCGGCACTGGAGCGGCTGGCACGGCTCTGAACACCGCCGCCTTGCCCGGCCGGCGACGCCTTCAGTAGGACGTTCACTGACCGCCGAAGGGGCGACTCTCCGGCGATCCACGCGGCGGCAAGCAACGAGCATCAGGGCTCATCACAACAACTGCCCTGGAGAAACCATGTCGCTCTCGTTCATTCTGCTGATCGTTCTGATCCTGATACTGGTCGGCGCGCTGCCGAGCTGGGGCTACAGCCGCTCCTGGGGCTACGGTCCCAGCGGCGGCATCGGCCTGATCGTCGTCATCGTCCTGATCCTGGTTCTCATGGGACGGATATAGGCCGCTGAAGCCCCGCCGAGGTGCCCACGCGCCTTGGCTGGCGCCAAAAAAACCCGCGCGAGCGGGTTTTTTTTGGCCTGCAGAGCCCGGGCGGCCGGGTGGCTCAGGTCTGCAATTGCGCCCAGGCCTTGTCGAGCCGCTTCACGCTCACCGGCTGCGGCGTGCGCAGCTCCTGCGCAAAGAAGCTCACCCGCAGCTCTTCGAGCAGCCAGCGGAACTCGAGCATACGGTCATCCACCACGCCCTTGCGCTCGGCCACCAGGCGCCAGTAGCGCTGGTCCTGGGGCTTCAGTTCGGCCAGCTTGGCGGCGTCGCGTGCCGGGTCGCTGCGCAGCTTGTCCAGCCGCAGCACGATCGCCTTCAGGTAGCGCGCAAAGTGCTGCAATTGCGTCCAAGGCGCGTCGGCAATGAAGCGTTTGCCGACCAGGCGCTGCAGTTGCTGCGCGGCGTCCTGTACCGCCTCCGGCTGAATTTTGGTGTCCTTGATCTTGCGCGCCGCGGCGGCGTATTCCACGAGGATGGTCGACGCGAGCCGCGCCACCTCGTTGGCAATCAGCGTGAGGCGGCCGCGGCCTTCTTCCAGCCGCTTCTTGAACGCGAACTCGTCGGTGGGCAGCGGCTCCTGCAGAAAGGCGCGGTCGATCGCCACGTCGATGACCTGCGTGCGCAACTCTTCGGACGTGCCCAGCGGCATATAGGCCACCGACATCTTCTGCAGGTCGGGGATGTTCTTTTCCAGGTACTTGAGCGCGTCCTTCAGCTGCAGAGCGAACAGGCGCCGCAGGCCGGCGCGGTGCTTGGCGGCCGCCACGGCGGGCTCGTCGAACACCTCGATGGTCACCGCGTCGCCCTCGTCGCGCAGCGCCGGAAAGCCGATGAGCGACTGCGCGCCGCGGCGCACCTCCATCAGCTCGGGCAGTTCGCCGAAGGTCCATGCGGTATAGCGCTGGCCGGCGGGCAAGGCGGGCGTGGGCTTCTCGGGCGCGGCGCTCTTCGCGGGCCGTTGCCCCTCGTCGGCAGCCGCCGCGTGGGGCGCGGGCGACGCCTTCACGTTGAGCCCCGCCAGCGCCTGGAACGCGCCGCGCGCCTGCGCGCCCAGTTCGGCTTTCAGCGCCCCCAGGTTGCGCCCCATGCCCAGCTGGCGGCCGTGCTCGTCGACCACGCGCAGGTTCATGAACAGGTGCGGCGGCAGCATGTCGAGCTTGAAGTCGGCGCGCTTCACGTCGATGCTGGTCATGTCGCGCACGCGCTTGAGCAGCACGTCGGTCAGCGAGCCGCTGCCGAACAGCTCTGGCACCGACAGCGCCTCGGCCAGCTTGCCCGCCGACTCGGGCAGCGGCACCAGCCGCGAGCGCGGGCGCTGGGGCAGGCTCTTGAGCAGCGCCTGGATCTTGTCCTTCAGCATGCCCGTCACCAGCCACTCGCAGCGCTCCTCGCTCACCTGGTTGAGCACGAACAGCGGCACGCTGACCGTGAGGCCGTCCTTGGCGTCACCGGGCTCGTGCAGGTAGGTGGCCACGCAATCGACGCCGCCCAGCCGCAGCGTGGCCGGGAACGACTGCGTCGTGATGCCGGCGGCCTGGTGGCGCATGAGCTCGTCGCGCGTCAGGAACAGCAGGCGCGGCTGGTCGCGCGAGGTCTGGCGATACCAGTTCTCGAAGGTGATGCCGCTCGCCACGTCCGCGGGCAGTTGGGCGTCGTAGAAGGCGAAGATCAGCTCGTCGTCGACCAGCACGTCCTGCCGGCGCGACTTGTGCTCCAGCCCCTCCACCTCGCGCACCAGCTTGCGGTTGGCCTGCAGGAACGCGAATTTCGTTTCCCACTGGCCGGCCACCAGCGCCTCGCGAATGAAGATCTCGCGTGCCGCCACCGGGTCGACCTTGGTGAAATCGACGCGCCTGCCGCTGTACACCACCAGCCCGTAGAGCGTGGCGCGCTCCAGCGCCGAAACCTGCGCGCCCTTCTTCTCCCAGTGCGGGTCGAGCAGCTGCTTCTTCAGCAAGTGCCCCGCCACCTGTTCCAGCCACTGCGGCTCGATGTTGGCCACGCCCCGCCCGAAGAGCCGCGTGGTCTCGACCAGCTCGGCCGCCACGATCCAGCGGCCGGGCTTTTTCTTCAGGTGCGCGCCGGGGTGCTTGTAGAACTTGATGCCGCGCGCGCCCAGGTAGGCCTCGTCGTCTTCCAGCTTCCAGCCGACATTGCCCAGCAGGCCGGCCAGCATCGACAGGTGCAGCGGCTCGTAGCCCGCGGGCTCGGTGTTGATGCGCCACTTGTGCTCAGCAACCACCGTGAGCAGCTGCGAGTGGATGTCGCGCCATTCGCGCACCCGGCGGATGTTGATGAAGTTCTGCCGCAGCAACTGCTCGTACTGACGGTTGCTGAGCTTGTGCGCGTCGCCATGGCCGCCGCGCGCATCGGCAATCCACTTCCACAGCCGCAGATAGCCGCTGAACTCGCTCTTGTCGTCGTCGAACTTCGAATGCGCCTGGTCGGCCTGCTGCTGCGCTTCCATCGGGCGGTCGCGCACGTCCTGCACGCTGAGCGCCGAGGCGATGACCAGCACTTCCTCCAGCGCGCCACGGGTGCGCGCCTCCAGAATCATGCGGCCCACGCGCGGGTCGAGCGGCAGGCGCGACAGCTCCGCGCCCGTTTGCGTGAGTTCGTTGGCGTCGTCGACCGCGCCCAGCTCGTTGAGCAGCTGGTAGCCGTCGGCAATGGCGCGCGGCGACGGCGCTTCCAGGAACGGGAATTGCGCCACGTCGCCCAGGCGCAGCGACTTCATCCGCAAGATCACGCCGGCCAGCGACGAGCGCAGGATTTCGGGGTCGGTGAAGCGCGGACGGCCATCGAAATCTTTCTCGTCGTACAGCCGGATGCAGATGCCGTTCGCCACCCGGCCGCACCGGCCGGCGCGCTGGTTGGCCGCGGCCTGGCTGATCGGCTCGACCAGCAGTTGCTCGACCTTGCTGCGAAAGCTGTAGCGCTTCACGCGTGCCGTGCCGGTGTCGATCACATAGCGGATGCCCGGCACGGTGAGCGAGGTTTCGGCCACGTTGGTGGCCAGCACGATGCGCCGGCCGTTGTGGCTTTCGAAGATGCGGTCCTGCTCGGGGCCCGACAGCCGCGCGAAGAGCGGCAGCACCTCGGCGCTGCGAAACAGCGGCTGGTGGCTCACGTGGCGGCGCAGGTGGTCGGCGGCCTCGCGGATCTCGCGCTCGCCGGGCAGAAAGATCAGGATGTCGCCCGCGTTGTGCGGGTCGCGCCAGAGCTCGTCGACCGCGTCGGCAATGGCGTCGTTCAGGTCGTGCTCGCGCGACTCCTCGAACGGCCGGTAGCGCTGCTCCACCGGAAAGGTGCGCCCCGACACCATGATGGTGGGCGCCGGCCCCTTGGCCGATGCGAAGTGCTGAGCGAAGCGGTCGGCGTCGATGGTGGCCGAGGTGACGATCACCTTCAGGTCGGGCCGGCGCGGCAGGATCTCGCGCAGGTAGCCCAGCAGAAAGTCGATGTTCAGCGAACGCTCGTGCGCCTCGTCGATGATGATGGTGTCGTAGGCCTTCAGCAGCGGATCGGTCTGCGTTTCGGCCAGCAGAATGCCGTCGGTCATGAGCTTGACCGAGGCGTCGCGGCTCAACCGGTCCTGAAAGCGCACCTTGAAGCCGACCACGTCGCCCAGCGGCGTCTTCAGCTCTTCGGCGATGCGCTTGGCCACCGAACTTGCGGCAATGCGGCGCGGCTGCGTGTGGCCGATGAGGCGGCCCTTGCCGGGTTCGGCATTGAGCTTGCCGCGGCCGAGCGCCAGCGCGATCTTCGGCAACTGCGTGGTCTTGCCCGAGCCGGTTTCGCCGCAGACGATCACCACCTGGTTCGCCTGGATGGCGGCCATGATTTCGTCGCGCCGGCCCGAGACGGGAAGCGATTCGGGGAATTCGATGCGCAAGGGAGCGGAGGGGGTCGTGGTCGTCAAGGCAATGCAGTCGTCGGGCCGGCGCGGCGGGCAAACCGTCGATTATCGGTGCCCGGGGCCAAACCCCGCACTGCCCCTGCCGACCCCGCTGCCCCGACCTGCGTGACAGGCAATGCCCGCATGCGGCGCACGCTCCCGGCAGTCAGACAAACGACGCTTCATGAATGCACAATCACGCCCCATGTCCACCGTCTTCAATTTCACCTTCGTGCCGTGGTTTCGCTCGGTCGCGCCCTACATCCACACGCACCGCGGCAAGACTTTCGTGGTCGGCCTTGCGGGCGAGGCCATTGCGGCGGGCAAGCTGCAGAACATTGCGCAAGACCTGGCGCTGATCCAGAGCATGGGCGTGAAGATCGTGCTGGTGCACGGCTTTCGCCCGCAGGTCAACGAGCAGCTCGCGGCCAAGGGCCACGAAGCGCGCTACTCGCACGGGATTCGCATCACCGACGAGGTGGCGCTCGACTCCGCGCAGGAAGCCGCCGGCCAACTGCGCTACGAGATCGAGGCCGCGTTCAGCCAGGGCCTGCCGAACACGCCGATGGCCGGTTCCACGGTGCGCGTGATCTCCGGCAACTTCATCACCGCGCGCCCCGTGGGCGTGGTCGACGGGGTCGACTTCAAGCATTCGGGCCTGGTGCGCAAGGTCGACTCGTCGGGCATTCGCCGCACGCTGGACTTTGGCGCGATGGTGCTGATGTCGCCGTTCGGTTTTTCGCCCACGGGCGAGGCCTTCAACCTGACGATGGAAGAAGTGGCGACCAGCGTGGCCATTTCCATCCAGGCCGACAAGCTGATCTTTCTGACGGAAATTCCAGGCATTCGCATGGACAGCGAGCTGCCCGAGAGCGAAGACAACCCCATCGACACCGAGCTGCCGCTGGACGCCGCCGAAAAGCTGCTCGCCTCGCTGCCGCCCGCGCAAAAACCGACCGACACGGCCTTCTATCTGCAGCACTGCGTGAAGGCCTGCAAGGGCGGCGTGGAGCGCAACCACATCCTGCCGTTTGCGCTGGACGGCTCGCTGCTGCTGGAGGTGTACGTGCACGACGGCGTGGGCACCATGGTGATCGACGAAAAGCTCGAGAGCCTGCGCGAAGCCTCGGTGGACGACATCGGCGGCATCCTGCAGCTCATCGAGCCCTTCGAGCGCGACGGCACGCTGGTCAAGCGCGACCGCACCGAGATCGAACGCGACGTGGGCCACTACACGGTGATCGAGCACGACGGCGTGATCTTCGGCTGCGCGGCGCTGTACCCCTACCCCGAGGAAAAAACCGCCGAGATGGCCGCGCTGACGGTGTCCCCGCTGTCGCAGTCGCAGGGCGACGGCGAGCGCATATTGAAGCGCATCGAGCACCGCGCCAAGTCGATGGGGCTGGACAGCATCTTCGTGCTCACCACGCGCACCATGCACTGGTTTCTCAAGCGCGGCTTCCAGCAGGTCAACCCCGACTGGCTGCCCGAGGCGCGCAAGCGCAAGTACAACTGGGACCGCAAGAGCCAGGTGCTGGTCAAGAAGATCTGACGCAAACCGGGGAACCCACGATGACGCTGGCGACCGCCCTGCTCTTCACCCTCGTGGCCTTCGCGGCCATCGCCACCCCCGGTCCCACGGTGCTGCTGGCGCTCAGCAACGGCTCGCGCCATGGCGTGCGCCGGGCGCTGCCGGGCATGCTGGGCGCGGTGCTGTCGGACTTTGTGCTGGTCGGCGCCGTGGCGCTCGGGCTGGGCGCGCTGCTGGCGGCCTCGGAGTTCTGGTTCTCGATGCTGAAGTGGGTGGGCGCGGCCTACCTGGGCTGGCTGGGGCTGCGCATGCTGCGCTCCAGGGGCGGGTTCCAGCTGCCCACCGACGAGTCGGCGCAGACGGTGACGGCGGGCGAAGGCCGGCGCATCTTCTTCAAGTCTTTTTTGGTGGCGGTGACCAACCCCAAGGGCTACGTCTTCTGCTCGGCGCTGCTGCCGCAGTTCATCGACCCGGCGGCCGCGCAGGCGCCGCAGTACCTGATCATTGCGTTGATCTTCGCGGGCCTGGACACCATGGTGATGCTGGCCTACGCCTTCGTCGGCGCCCGTGCCATTCGCCTGCTGACGGTGTCGGCCACGCGCTGGATCGACCGCGCCTGCGGCGGCATGCTGCTGGCGCTGGCGGGCTCGCTCGCTTTCTACCGGCGCAGCGCTGCCTGACAACGACCGAACGACCGCTGTGCTCAGGCTGCGGCGACACCCCCCACGATGTTCGCCCGGAGCCCCAGCGGGCTCCGATGATGTTTCGGCAGGCCGCGCAACCAAGGCTTGCCTGCGCTATTTTTTCAACGGAGGAAGATAAAGAATGAAGTACCGGACCCTTTTGGCAAGCACCCTCATCGCCGCTTCGGCGTTGTTCGCCGGCTGCGGCGACAAGACGGACACGGCCTCGCAAGCCCAGGCACCGGCCAAGTCCGAGCAGGCCGGCAACGAGCAGCAGCTCGTCGAGAAATACAACATCTACGTCGACGTCTCGAACGACCTGAGCACCTCGTTCCAGCAGGCGCGCGAAGAGTACGTGGCCCAGCAGGTGCCGCTGCTGCAGGCCAAGGCGCCGCTGACAAGCATGCGCATCCAGAACGACATCCTGGTGGACCGTTCGGCCAGCAAACTGGACAGCGCCGTGGCCATCAACGCGCCGCTGCCCGAGATCGACGAATCGGCCAAGGCGTTTTCCGCCGCGCTCAAGGTGCTGTCGCCGTTGAGCCGCGAGCTGAACAACTACGCCAACTCCAAGGGCTACCTGGCCGACAACGGTGACAAGGCGCGCCAGTTGAACAAGGACTACCTGGCCGCGCTCACCGCCGTGGCGCAGGCCGAGGCCGCGTTCGACAACGGCCTGAGCGCGCGCGACCGGGCCCTGACCAAGGACGCCTTCGAGAAGGCCCCGAAGGACACGGCCGCCTACTACCGCGCCGGGCTCATCTACCACGGCAAGCTCAACCGCAACGACGCGAACGCGCTGTTCGAGTCGCCCAACGACCCCAAGGCGCTGGCGGCCTTCGAGGCCTCGCTGGCGCTGGTGGCCGACTCGGCCGCGGGCTGGAGCAAGAAGGTCAGCGAGCAGCCGCCCCGGAACGGCCGCAGCTGCGACGGCGGCATGCTGCACATCAACGCGTTCATCGGCCAGTCGCGCTCCATCGTCAAGGACGTGAAGGACGGCGTGTTCAAGCGCAAGGACACCAGCCTGATGGCCCGCATGGGCAACGCCGGCATCGTTGAGTCGGCCCGCCGCTACAACCAGAACTTCGCCAACATGATCGGCCAGTTCAACCACCCGATGTGCTGACGCGGGGCGGCCGATGCCGCAGGCTCAGGCCGTCACGTCGACCACGATGCGGCCCTTTGCCTTGCCTGCCTCGACTGCCTCATGGGCCGACGTGGCCTCTTCGAGCGTGAAGCGGCGCGCGTCCATCAGCGGCAGGAGCCGCCCGGCTTCCACCAGCCGGGTGGCCGCTTCAAGGATCTCGCCGTGGTGCGCACGCCCACGGCCGGTGATCATCGGCAGCAGCGTGAACACGCCCGAGTAGGTCGCCGCGCGAAACGACAGCGGCGCCAGCGCGTGGGTGCCCCAGCCCAGGCAACTGACCACATGGCCGCCGTAGCGGCGCGCGGCCGTGAACGAGGCGTCGAGCACCGCGCCGCCGACCGTGTCGTACACCACGTCGAAGCCCTCGCCGCCCGTTTGCTGCGCCACATAGGCGTCGACCGAACTGGCCGCGTAGTCGATGGGCGTCGCGCCCAAGCGCCGGATGGTTTCCGCCTGCGAAAGGGAGCCGGTCGCGAAAACCTTCGCGCCCAGCGAGTGCGCCAGTTGCACCGCCATGTGCCCGACGCCGCCCGCGCCGCCGTGCACCAGCACGGTCTGGCCGGCCTGCGTGTGCGCGCGGTCCACCAGCCCTTCCCACGCGGTGATGAACACCAGCGGCAGGCCCGCGGCCTCGCGCATGTCCAGGTTGTGCGGCTTGAGCGCAAGCAGGTCGGCGTCCACGGCGGTGTACTCGGCCAATGTGCCCTGCAGCCCGCCGATGCCGCCGGCCAGGCCGTAGACCTCGTCGCCGCGCCTGAACTTCGTCACGCCCGGGCCCACCGCCTCGACCACGCCGGCCAGGTCCATGCCAAGCACCGAGGGCAGCGGCTGCCGCGCATGGGCCGCGTGGCCGGCGCGGATCTTGGTGTCCAGCGGGTTCACGCCGCTGGCGTGGATGCGCACCAGCACCTGGCCGGCGGTCGGCGTGGGGCGGTCCAGACGGGCGATGCGAAAGGGCTGCCCGGCGGCGTCGAGGACGGCGGCACGCATGGTGGGAGAAGCCGTTGTCATGGCGGAATTCCTTGAAGTGGGGGATTGGTGGAGCGATTGTTCGATCAACACAACTGCAAGTAAATTGACAAAAATGCAGTCTTATCATTCACAAATGAATGAACATGACACGCCCCCGATGGAATGGAGCGATATCCGCGTGTTTCTCGCAATTGCCCGCAGCGGCACGCTGATGGGCGCCGCCCGCCGGACCGGTCTCTCGCAGCCGACCATGGGCCGGCGGTTGAAGGCGCTGGAGGGCAGCCTGTCGCTCACGCTGTTCCAGCGCACGAGCGACGGCTTCGTGCTCACGGCCGAGGGCGAGTCGGTGCTGGGCCATGCACAACGCATGGAGGAACAGGCGCTGGCCTTCCAGCGCGAACTTGCCGGCAACCAGCAGCAGCTGGAGGGCGCGCTGCGCGTGTCTTCTTCGGACTGGTTCGGCGTGCATGTTTTGTCGCCGGTGCTCGCGGGTTTTCTGCGCGCGCACCCCGGCGTCAGCATCGAGCTGCTGACCGACGCGCGGCTGCTGAACCTGGCGCGGCGCGAGGCCGACCTGGTCTTTCGCATCCAGCCCTTCGAGGAGCCGTACATCCTGCAGCGCAAGCTCATGCACATGCGCTATGCGCTCTACACCGCAGCCGGCCAGCCGCAACCCACCGCCGGCGATGGCGAAGGCAGCGCGCTGGTCACGCTAGACCACGCCTACCGCGACTTCCCCGATGCCGTATGGCTGCGGCGCATGCTGCCCAAGGCCCACACCGCCTTCGGCAGCAACAACCGCGAGGCCCAGGCACGGCTGTGCGCGGCCGGCGTTGGCCTGGCCGTGCTGCCCGTGGCGCTGGGCGACGCCACGCCTGGCGTGGAGCGCGTGGACCTGGGCGAACCGCCGCCAGGGCGCGACGTGTGGCTCGGCTACCACCGCGACCTGCGGCGACTGGCGCGGCTGCGGGCGCTGGTCGAGTGCACGATCGAGGCGCTCACGCCGGCGCCATGAGCCCCTGTCGTCATGAAGCCGCCACCCCGTCGCCGATAATCCCGCGCATGAATCCCTTGCTTTCCAGGTTGCAGCCCTATCCCTTCGAGCGGCTGAAGCAACTGTTTGCGGGCGTCACGCCCAACCCCGAATTCCCCGCCATCAGCCTGGGCATCGGCGAACCCAAACATGCCACGCCGGCGTTCATCAAGGACGCCCTGAGCGCCGGCCTCGGTGCACTGGCGGCCTACCCGGCCACCGCGGGCGACCTGAAACTGCGCACCGCCTTCACCGACTGGCTGCAGACCCGCTACAGCCTCGCGCTGGACCCGGCCACGCAGGTGCTGCCCGTCAACGGCTCGCGCGAGGCGCTGTTCTCGCTGGCGCAAACGGTGGTCGACCCGACCGCCTCGCCCCCGCCGGTGGTGATTTCGCCCAATCCGTTCTATCAAATCTACGAGGGCGCGGCCCTGCTCTCGGGCGCCGAGCCGTACTACGTGCCGAGCGTGCCCGCGCGCAATTTCGCCGTCGACTGGGACAGCGTGCCCGAGGCCGTCTGGGCCCGCACGCAGCTGGTGTTCGTGTGCTCGCCGGGCAACCCGACGGGCGCGGTGATGTCTCTGGACGAGTGGCGCAAGCTGTTTGCGCTGTCCGATCTGCACGGCTTCGTGATCGCGGCCGACGAGTGCTACAGCGAAATCTATTTCCGCGACGAGCCACCGCTCAGCGGCCTGGAAGCCTCGGAGCAGCTCGGGCGGCCCGACTTCAGGAACCTGATCGCGCTGACCTCGCTGTCCAAGCGCAGCAACGTGCCCGGCCTGCGCAGCGGTTTCGTGGCGGGCGACGCGGCGCTCATCAAGAAGTTCTTGCTGTACCGCACCTACCACGGCAGCGCCATGAGCGGCACCGTGGGCGCGGCCAGCATCGCGGCCTGGGGCGACGAAACCCACGTGGTGGAAAACCGCGCCATGTACCGCGCCAAGTTCGCGGCCGTCACGCCGCTGCTGGAACCGGTGCTCGACGTGCGCCTGCCCGACGCCAGCTTCTACCTGTGGGCCGGCGTGCCCGAAGTGTGGGCCGGCGACGACGAAGCCTTCGCCCGCGCGCTCTACGCTCAATACAATGTGACGGTTTTGCCGGGGAGCTACCTGGCGCGCGACACCGACCACAGCGCCAACCCCGGCCGGGGCCGCATCCGCATGGCGCTGGTGGCCGACACGTCCGAATGCGTCGAGGCCGCCGAACGCATCGTCCGGTTCGTCAAGGGCGGCCGCTGATCTCCGGCCCGTTGGCCGACACGCTTTCCCCGCACCCATTTTTCACCCGAGACTTTCTCCATGACCCAGCAACTGCAACAAACCATCGACGCCGCGTGGGAAGACCGCGCCAACATCTCGCCCGCCGCCGCGTCCGCCGAAGTGCGCGATGCCGTGGAGCACGTCATCACCGAGCTGAACAACGGCAAGCTGCGCGTGGCCACCCGTGAGAGCGTGGGCAAGTGGACGGTGCACCAGTGGATCAAGAAGGCCGTGCTGCTGTCGTTCCGCCTCAAGGACAACGAGCAGATCCAGGCCGGCTCGCTGGGCTTCTACGACAAGGTGCCCACCAAGTTCTCGCACCTGTCGGCCGCCGAGCTGAAGGAATCGGGCGTGCGCATCGTGCCGCCGGCCGTGGCCCGCCGCGGCAGCTACATCGCCAAGGGCGCGATCCTGATGCCCTCTTACGTGAACATCGGCGCCTACGTGGGCGAAGGCACCATGGTCGACACCTGGGCCACCGTGGGTTCGTGCGCGCAGATCGGTGCCAACGTGCACCTGTCGGGCGGCGTCGGCATTGGCGGCGTGCTGGAGCCGCTGCAGGCCGGCCCGACCATCATCGAAGACAACTGCTTCATCGGCGCGCGCTCCGAAGTGGTCGAAGGCGTGGTGGTCGAAGAGAACTCCGTGCTCGGCATGGGCGTGTACCTCGGCCAGAGCACCCCGATCTTCAACCGCGACACCGGCGAGACCGTGTACGGCCGTGTGCCGGCCGGCAGCGTGGTCATCAGCGGCAACCTGCCCAAGAAGACCAAGTCGGGCCAGGACTACAGCACCTACGCCGCGATCATCGTGAAGACGGTCGACGCGCAGACCCGCTCCAAGACCAGCCTGAACGACCTGCTGCGCGACTGATCGTCTCCCGCCGGAACGATCTTTTTTCCCTAGAGAACAACAGCCCCCGAGGAGAAAGACCGATGAACATGATGGAGCGAATTCTTCGCCTGATGGCCGAGCGCAAGGCCTCCGACATCTATCTGTCGGCTCACTCCCCGGTGCTGATCCGCATCAACGGCAACTGCGTGCCCATCAACGCGCAGGTGCTGCCGCCCTCCGCGCCGCTGGCGCTGCTGGCCGAGGTGGTGCCCGCCGAACGCATCCAGGAGCTGGAGCGCACGGGCGAACTGAACATGGCCGTCGCCCTGGAAGGCGCCGGCAACTACCGCGTGAGCGCCATGCGCCAGCGCGGCAGCTACGCGGTGGTGGTGCGCCACATCAGCGCCACCATTCCGAGCTTTGCAGAGCTGAACCTGCCCGACATTCTGAAGACGCTCATCATGGAAAAGCGCGGGCTGATCCTGATGGTGGGCGCCACCGGCGCCGGCAAGACGACCACGCTGGCGTCGATGCTGGACTACCGCAACGAGCACGCCAGCGGCCACATCCTCACGGTGGAAGAGCCGATCGAGTTCACCTTCACCAACAAGAAGTCGGTGGTGAACCAGCGCGACGTGGGCAGCGACACCGAGTCGCTGCAGACGGCGCTGAAGAACGCGCTGCGGCAGGCGCCCGACGTGATTCAGATCGGCGAAATTCGCGACCGCGACACCATGACCGCCGCCATCGCGTATGCGCAGTCGGGCCACCTGTGCGTGGCCACGCTGCACGCCAACAACAGCTACCGCGCGCTGAACCGCATCCTGAGCTTCTACCCGGTCGAGGTGCGCGCCACGCTGCTGGGCGACCTGGGCGGCGCGCTGCGCGCCATCGTGTCGCAGCGCCTGCTGCGCACGCCCGCCAGCGGCCGCGTGCCGGCGCTGGAGGTGATGCTCAACACCGCGCTGGTGGCCGAACTGATCGAAAAAGGCGACTTCTCCGGCGTCAAGGAGGCGATGGAAAAGTCGATGGCCGAAGGCTCGCAGACCTTCGAGGAAGACATTGCCCGCCTTGTCACCGAGGGGCGCGTGAGCCGTGAAGAAGGCCTGGCCCAGGCCGACTCGCCCACCAACCTGATGTGGCGCCTGCAGAACCGCGCCGCGCCCAAGCAGCAAATAGACGACCGCGCCCTGACCGACCAGGTCGACGAACCCACTTTCACCGACATCACGCTAGACGTCAAATTCTGACTCTCCCCCAGGCTTCGCGCACTTCGTGTCGCTTCGCCACCCCCCCCTTCCAGGGGCAACACCAGCGGCCCGGCAAAGCCGGTTCCGCGGTGTTTCTGGAAGAGTCGCCTTTCCTTTTTTGTGCCATGTCCAGAACGCTCCAGCTCGCCGAACAACTCATCTCGCGCCCCTCCGTCACCCCCGACGACGCGGGCTGCCAACAGATCCTCGGCGAGCGGCTGGCGGCACTGGGCTTCACGCTGGAAACCATCGAAAGCGGCCCGGCCGACTTTCGCGTGACCAACCTGTGGGCGGTGCGCCGCCCCGCGAACACAAAGACCACCAGGACGCTGGTGTTCGCCGGCCACACCGACGTGGTGCCCACCGGCCCGGTCGAGCAATGGACCAGCCACCCCTTCACCCCCACGCACCGCGACGGCAAGCTGTACGGCCGCGGCGCCTGCGACATGAAGACCTCGGTGGCCGCCTTCGTGGTGTCGATCGAGGAGTTTCTGCAGGCCGTGCCCGAGCCCCGGCTCACGCTGGCGCTGCTGCTCACCAGCGATGAAGAGGGCCCCGGCGTCGACGGCACCGTGGTCGTGTGCAACACGCTGGCCGCGCGCGGCGAGGTGCTCGACTACTGCATCGTCGGCGAGCCCACTGCCGTGCAGCGCTGCGGCGACATGATCAAGAACGGCCGCCGCGGCACCATGAGCGGCAAGCTCACGGTGAAGGGCGTGCAAGGCCACATTGCCTACCCCCACCTGGCGAAGAACCCGGTGCATTCGGTGGCGCCCGCGCTGGCCGAACTGGTGGCACTGAACACGGCCGGCGGCTGGGACGCGGGCAACGCTTACTTCCAACCGACCAGCTGGCAGATCAGCAATTTCCACTCGGGCACGGGCGCGAGCAATGTGATTCCGGGCAGCGCGGTGATCGACTTCAACTTTCGCTTCTCGACCGAATCGACGCCCGAGTCGCTGCAGCAGCGCGTGCACGCCGTGCTCGACGCGCACCAGATCGACTACACGCTGGCATGGACCGTGGGCGGCCTGCCCTTCCTGACCACGCCGGGCGAGCTGGTCGCGGCCGTGCAGGGCGCCATCCGCGAAGAGACGGGCATCGAGACCGAACTGTCGACCAGCGGCGGCACCAGCGACGCACGCTTCATCGCCAAGGTGTGCAAGCAGGTGGTCGAGCTGGGCCCGGTGAACGCGAGCATCCACAAGATCGACGAGCACATCGACGTGGCCGAGATCGAGACGCTGAAGAACATCTACGTGCGCACCTTGAAGCAGCTGGACGCTGCGCTCGAGGCATGAGCACCGTCATCGAACTGATCGAAGCCGGCGCCAAGCGCCTGCAGGACGCTGGCGTGGCCTTCGGCCATGGCACGGCCACCGCCTTCGACGAAGCGGCATGGCTGGTGCTGTGGCGCCTGAAGCTGCCGCTGGACGACATCGACGCCGCCGCAGACACGCCCGTGTCGAGCGCCGACGCCGCCAAGGTGGCCGCGCTCATCGACGAACGCATCGCCACGCGCAAGCCCGCCGCCTATCTCACCAAGGAAGCCTGGTTGCAGGGCGTGCCCTTCTACGTGGACGAGCGCGCCATCGTGCCGCGCAGCTTCATTGCCGAGCTGATTGCCGACGGCAGCATCGACTACTGGCTGGGCCCGCACACGCGGCGCGTGCTCGACCTGTGCACTGGCAACGGCAGCCTGGCCGTGCTGGCGGCGCTGACCTACCCCGACGTGACGGTGGACGCGGCCGACCTGTCGGTGGAGGCGCTCGAGGTGGCGGCCATCAACGTCACCCGCCACCAGTTGGACGCGCGCGTCAAGCTCATCGCCTCGGACGGCCTGGCGAACGCGCCCGGTCCCTACGACCTGGTGCTGTGCAACCCGCCCTACGTGAACAGCGAGAGCATGGCTGCCCTGCCCGCCGAATACTTGGCCGAGCCCGAACTGGCGCTGGCCGGCGGCACCGACGGCATGGACTTCGTGCGCCGCATGTTCGCCGGCGCGCCCTCGCGCATGAGCGAGCAGGCGGTGCTGGTGCTGGAAATCGGCAATGAGCGCGACCACTTCGAAGCGGCGTTTCCGCGGCTGGAGGTGGTGTGGCTGGAGACATCGGCGGGCGAGGACCAGGTCTTGCTTGTGAGCCGCACCGCCCTCATGTCCGCTCCCTTGGCCGGCATCACCGGACTTTGAGGGCGCCCTGGCGTCCCGCAAACCCCAATCCCCAACCACCCGACCCTCCGCTCGGGCTGCGCTTGTCGAAGCCCTGCGCCGAACGTGCAAGCCCTTCGACAGGCTCAGGGCGAACGGTAATGAGCATCGCGCGGTAACTCGAATTCACCTGCGATCCGCCTGGCAGACCCAGGCGGGATAATCGCTCCTACGGTTCCTCTTTCATGATTACTCTCAAAAACGTCATTCTTCGCCGCAGCGCCAAGAAACTCCTCGACGGCGCCACCGTCAACCTCAACCCCGGTGAAAAAGTCGGCCTCGTGGGGCGAAACGGCGCAGGCAAGTCCTCGCTGTTCGCGCTCTTCAACGGCTCGCTGCACGAAGACGGGGGCGACTTCTATGTGCCCAAGCAGTGGCGCATGGCCCAGGTGGCGCAGGACATGCCCGAAACCGACGAGTCGGCCACCGAGTTCGTGGTGGGCGGCGACACCCGCCTGACCGAGCTGCGCGCCACGCTGGCCGCCATCGAGGCCGCCTACACCGAAAACCCCGACGACGCCGACATCGGCATGGAGCTGGCCCACGCCTACACCGACCTGGCCGATGCCGGCGAGCACGACGCCGTGCCGCGCGCGCAGGCGCTGATTCTGGGACTGGGCTTCAAGTCCAACGAGCTCGACGGCCCCGTCAACAGCTTTTCGGGCGGCTGGCGCATGCGGCTGCAACTGGCCCGCGCGCTGATGTGCCCGAGCGACCTGCTGCTGCTCGACGAACCCACCAACCACTTGGACCTGGACGCCCTGGTGTGGCTCGAAGCCTGGCTGCAGAAGTACGCCGGCACCATGATCGTCATCAGCCACGACCGCGAGTTTCTCGACGCCGTGACCGACGTCACCCTGCACATCGCCAACGCCCAGCTCACGCGCTACGGCGGCAACTACAGCGCCTTCGAAACCCTGCGCGCCGAGCAGATGGCGCTGCAGCAAACAGCCTTCAGCAAGCAGCAGGACAAGATTGCCCACCTGCAGAAGTTCATCGACCGCTTCAAGGCCAAGGCCAGCAAGGCCAAGCAGGCGCAAAGCCGCGTGAAGGCGCTGGAGCGCATGGAAAAGGTGGCGCCGCTGCTGGCGGAGGCCGACTTCACCTTCGAGTTCAAGGAGCCGGGCAATATTCCCAACCCGATGCTGTCGATCAGCAATGCGAGCTTCGGCTACGAGATCGAAGACGCCGCGCCCAAGACCATCCTGCGCGGCGTGAGCCGCTCGGTGCTGGCGGGTCAGCGCATCGGCATCCTGGGGGCCAACGGCCAGGGCAAGTCGACGCTGGTGAAGACCATTGCGCGTGAAATGGGCGCGCTGGCCGGTGAAGTGACCGAGGGCAAGGGCCTGAATATCGGCTACTTCGCCCAGCAGGAGTTGGACGTGCTGCGCCCGCAGGACAACCCGCTCGAACACATGGTGCGCATGGCCCGTGAAATGGGCAGCAACGTGAAGGAAGCCACCGGCGAGCAGGCCCTGCGCGGCTACCTGGGCAGCTTCAACTTCAGCGGCGACATGGTCAAGCAGGCCGTGGGCACCATGAGCGGTGGCGAAAAAGCCCGCCTCGTGCTCGCGATGATGGTGTGGCAGCGCCCCAACCTGTTGCTGCTGGACGAGCCCACCAACCACCTGGACCTGGCCACGCGTGAGGCCCTGGCGGTGGCGCTCAACGAATTCGAAGGCACGCTGATGCTGGTGAGCCACGACCGTGCGCTGCTGCGCTCGGTGTGCGACGAGTTCTGGCTGGTGGGCCGCGGTGTCGTCACCGACTTCGACGGTGACCTGGACGACTATCAGCGCTACCTGCTCGACGAAGCCAAGCGCATGCGCGAAGAAGCCAAGGTGGCGGTGCGCGAAGCGGCCAATGTGGCTGCCACAGTGGCCGCCGCACCGGCGCCGGCGCCGGCCCGCAAGCAGGACGCCCAGGAGCGCCAGCAGCGCAGCGAGCAGGCCAAGCCGATCAAGCGCGAAATCGCACAGATCGACGAACGCATGGCCGCCGCCAGCACCGAGCGCGCCGCGCTCGAGGCGCGCATGAGCCAACCGCTGCCCGCGGCCGAAATTGCCGACGCCGGCAAGCGGCTGAAGGCCCTCAACGACGAAATCGGCCGCCTCGAAGAGCGCTGGCTGGCCCTGTCGGACCAGCTGGAATCGCTCGCGGCCTGAACCTGAAAAAGGGCATTGCATGCCGTCTGCCATCGAACTCGCCGGGCGCGATGAAAAGCTCATCGCCGCCGTCCACCGCAGCCGCCGGCTGATCGGGCGCAAGGCCCTGATGGCGGCGGCCGCCAGCGCAATTCCCCTGCCCGGTATCGACTGGGCGGCCGACGCGGCCCTGCTCTCGCGGCTGGTGCCGCAGATCAGCGCCGAGTTCGGGCTGTCGGTGACGCAGGTCGAAAAGCTGGCGCCGCAGCAGCGCGAGCGCATCCAGAAGGCGGCCACCACGGTGGGCGCCCTGCTGGTGGGTCGGCTGGTGACGCGCGACCTGCTGATTCGCCTGGCCAAGCACGCGGGTGTGCGCCTGACCGCCAAGCAGGCGACCAAGTACGTGCCCATTGCGGGGCAGCTGGTGTCGGCGGCGCTCGGCTATGCGGCCTTGCGTGCGCTGGGCGAGCAGCACATCAAGGACTGCGTGCGCGTCAGCGCCACGCTCGCACTCTCGCCGCCCGAACCGCACGCGAGCGCCTGAGCGCCTCGCGGTCGAACAACACCTGCGCCGCCCAGGCAGCGCCGGCCAGCCCGAAGCACCCCATGCCGGCCACCGCCGGGCGTGCGGCCATCAGCCCGTAGACAGCCCCCGCGACGGACAGCAACGCCAGCAGCGCGCACAGCGCGCGGTCGAGCCGCAGGCCCGACGACGAAGGGCGGCGCACGCCTCAGTCATGTTGCAAGGGAGCGCCGAAGACCGGCGCGGGGCGCAGCGCCTGCTCCTTGAGCTGTTGCTCGTAGGCGCCCAACAGCGCCACGTAATGGCGCGACATCACATCGCTGACCCGCCCCAGGCCGATCTTGCTGATCGTGGGCTGCGGTATGCCGGTCTTTCTTTCGATCTGCTTTTGCGTGAGCCCCATGGCCCTCAGCGCCAGCACCAACTCGCGTGGCTTCATGGCGATTTCCTCCCGTTTTTTCATATTCTAAAGTCCATTTAGAATATTCATCTGGGCTTAAATCCCCACAAATGGAGAGCATAGCCAAACGCGCCTTGGCGGCGCGCAAATACGCCAAGATGACGCAGAAGCAGGCCGAGGCCGCTTCGGGTGTCAAACAATCAAGCATTTCGAAGATCGAACGGGGGGACACCACCCGTTCGATGAGCGTGCTGGCCCTGGCACGCGCATACGGGGTCGATCCGAACTGGCTCGACACCGGCGACGGCCCTGCGCCGGGAGAACACCGACAGATTCCGCTGAGCGGCTACCGCGTGAACGAGCCCACGGGCCCGTACCGCGTGCTGCACATGGCGCCGGACAGCCCGTCGTTCATGCCGCGCACGCCGGGCACGGTGCCGGTCATCACCTGGGAGGACGCGGCCCACTGGGAAGACCGCAACACGGCGCAGCAGAGCCAGCCCGAGCGCTGGATACCCTGCATCGCCCACCACAGCCTCGACACCTACGCGCTGCGCATGCGCGGCAACAGCATGACCGCGAGCAGCGGCCAGTTGAAGAGCTACCCGGCCGGCTCGCTGGTGTTCGTCGACACGCAACTGAAGACACCGGAAGACGGCGAACGCGTCGTCGCGCGCATCGACGAAACCGGTGAGGTGACATGCAAGGTGTTCAAGAACGAGGACGGCAAGCGCTGGTTGCTGCCGCTGAACCCGAAGCACGAGCCCATTCGCATGGCGTTCACCGTGCTGGGCACTGTCGTGGGGAAGTGGGAGGACGAGGACTGAGGCGGATTGCTGGAGAGAACTTAGCCAAGACTCAGCAGCCGCTCGCTCATCGCATTTTCTGCGCGGGATTCCAGCGAAGTCAGGTTGTGTGCAGGTTCACAGGAGATATTCAGGTTTCTCCCTGTGGCCTGCAATCCTCTGATCCTCCCTCCTCCAGCAGGTCACCTTCCAGCCCGCCTCGTGCGGGCTGTTTTTTTTGAGCGATTGCTGCTCGCCCCCAGGCTTCGCGCACGTCGAGCCGCTACGCCTTCCCCCTGCCGGGGGCAACGCCAGAGGCCCGGCAAAGCCGGTTCCTCGGCGTTTCTGGAATGGGGACAGGGCCCCATCGCTCCCGCTCTTTACTTGGGCAACAGCACCTTGTTGACCACGTGGATCACGCCGTTCGACTGGTAGACGTTCGGAATGGTCACGGTGGCGGTGCCGCCCTTTTCGTCGGTGATCATGATCTTGCCGCCCTTCTCCTTGGCCACCAGCACGCCGCCGGCCACGGTCTTCAGTTCGGCCGAGCCCTTGCCGGCCTTGATCTCTTTCTTCAGCTCGGCCGCGTCGAGCTTGCCGGGCACCACGTGGTAGGTCAGCACGCCGGTCAGGGCGTCCTTGCTCTCGGGCTTGAGCAGGGTGTCGACGGTGCCGGGCGGCAGTGCGGCAAAGGCGGCGTTGGTGGGTGCGAACACGGTGAACGGGCCCGGGCCCTTGAGCGTGTCGACCAGGCCCGCGGCCTTCACGGCAGCAACCAGCGTGGTGTGGTCCTTGGAGTTGACGGCGTTGTCGATGATGTCCTTGGTCGGCAGCATCGCCGCACCACCCACCATGACCGATGCCGCCATGGCCGAGAAGGCCCCTGCGGACAGCGCGACAGCGAGAGAGACGGCGGCGATGCGATGAAGTTTGCTTTGCATGGAAGTTGCTCCTGATGAATCAATGAACCACCGCGAAATGGCAGCGGCTGTCATCAATACGGCAGCTCGGGCGGAACAGATTCGGCCTCCTGCAAAAGAAAAACACACCCCCCATTTCGCGCCACCCGAAGGCATTTCGCGCCATGTAATACCAATTTCGTCGCATCCCTGTCGCGGCGAGACGCGCAGGCGGCGACATTCGGAAACAAGTCAGGTACCCGTGCTGTTCCGGGTGTACAACCGCTGCCCCATGCCATATCGAAAAAAACCAGCGTTGGAGGATTCACCCTTTTCGCCGCGCGCGGCTCCCATGCGCCGACGACCAGGGTGGAAGATTTCCGGCATCGGGGGGCTTCCCGGTGTCATGCAAGGCGCCCTGCTCGGCGCCACTTTGCTGCTGAGCGCCTGCGCGGTCGGGCCCGACTTCAAGACGCCCGACCTGCCCGCCGCGGCCCAGGGCCCCGACTACACCCCCTCGCCCATGCCCCCGCGCACCGCGCAGGCCGACGTGCCGGGCGGCCAGGCGCAGGCGCTGCTGCCGGGCCGCGACATTCCCGCCCAGTGGTGGGAGGTGTTCCATTCCGAGCCGCTCGACCAGCTGATTCGGGCGTCGCTCGCGCAGAGCCCCACGCTGGCCTCCGCGCAGGCCGCGCTGCGACAGGCCGAGGCTACATACGATGCCAAGTCCGGCAACCTGCTGTGGCCGCAGGTGTCGGGGCAACTCGGCGCGCAGCGCGAACGGGCCTCGGAAGTCAGCACCCAGGTGCCGGGCGGCCAACTGCTCACGCTGTACAACGCCTCGGTCAACGTCAGCTACAACCTCGACGTGTTCGGTGGCTCGCGCCGCCAGCTCGAAGGCGCGCAGGCGGCCATCGAGGCGCAGCGCTACCAGGTGGAGGCGGTGTACCTCACGCTCACGTCCAACCTGGTGACCACGGCCATCCGCGAGGCCTCTTTGCGCGCGCAACTGCAGGCCGCGCTGGAGGTGCTGCAGGCGCAACGCGAGCAGCTCAACGTGATCGAAAAGCAGTTCGACACCGGCGCCATTCCCAAGTCGATCGTGCTGCAGCAGCGCACGCAGGTGGCGCAGACCACGGCCACGCTGCCGCCTGTTCAGAAGGCGCTGGCGCAAACGCGGCACCAGCTCGCGGTGTTCGCGGGCCGCCTGCCGTCGGAAGCCGGCCTTCCGGAGTTCGACCTGGCCAGCCTCTCGCTGCCCGACACCCTGCCCCTGTCGCTGCCCTCCGAGCTCGCCCGCCAGCGGCCCGACGTGCGCGCCAGCGAGGCGCAACTGCACCAGGCCAGCGCCGCAGTGGGCGTGGCCACGGCCAACCTGTACCCGCAGATTCAGCTGAGCGCGAGCTACGGCAACGCAGCCCTGCGTGCGCGCGACCTTTTCACTGGCCCGACCGCGCTGTGGAACATCGGCGCCGGGCTCACGCAGCCGATCTTCAACGGCGGCGCCCTGCGCGCCCAGCGGCGCGCGGCGGAGGCGGCCTACGACGCGGCGGCGGCGCAGTACCGCAGCACGGTGCTCGGCGCCTTCCAGAACGTGGCCGATGCCTTGCGCGCGCTGGAGCTGGACGCCACCGCGCTGCAGACGCAGGCCACGGCCGAGGCCCTGGCCAAGCAGTCGCTGGAGCTGTCCACCGTGCAGTTCCGCGCCGGTGCCGTGAGCTACGTGACGCTGCTGACCGCGCAGCAGGCCTGGTTGCAGACGCACACCGCGCTGGTGCAGGCGCAGGCCGCGCGCTATGCCGACACGGCCGCGCTGTTCCAGGCGCTGGGCGGCGGCTGGTGGAACCGCGGCGCGCTGGCCGATGCGGCCATTGCACCGGGGTTGCCCCCTGTGGACACCAGGCCTGAACAGGCCGCGGCCAGGAACTGACCTCCTCCCAGACTCCAAAAACTCCAATAACTCAAAGAAAAGCCTACCTATGACCCGGAGAATGATCATCATGATCGGCTGCGTTCTGCTGCTGGTCGCCGTGCTCGCGCTCGGCAAGTTCCTGCAGATCCGCGCGCTGATTGCGGCCGTGCCCAAGCCGGGCGCGCAGACCGTCTCCACGGTTGAGGTGCAGAAGCTGCAATGGCAGGCGCAATTCGCCGCCGTCGGCACGCTGAACCCGGTGCGCGGCGCTGACCTCAGCACCGAGGTGGCGGGTCTGGTGCGCACCGTGCACTTCAAGTCGGGGCAGGACGTGAAGGCCGGCGCGCTGCTGGTCGAACTCAATGCCGACTCCGACATCGCCCTGTTGCATTCCGCCGAAGCCGCTGCCGCGCAGGCCGCCACCGTGCTCAAGCGCGACCAGGCGCAACTGGCGGTGCAGGCCGTGAGCCAGGCGCAGATCGACGCCGACACCAACGACCTGAAGGCCAAGCGCGCGCAGGTCGAGCAGCAGGCCGCGGTGGTCGCGAAGAAGTCGATCCGCGCGCCCTTTGCGGGCCGCCTGGGCATCTCGGGCCTGAACCCGGGGCAGTACGTGAATGCGGGCGACAAGCTGGTCACGCTGCAGACGCTCGACCCGATCTATGTCGACTTCTCGTTGCCGCAGCAGCAGCTCGCCGGCCTGGCCGTGGGCCAGGTGGTGAACCTGTCGGTCGACACCTTCCCTGGCCAGGTCTTCAGCGGAAAGATCAACGCGATCAGCCCGAAGGTGGACGCCGCCACGCGCAACGTGCAGGTCGAAGCCACCGTGGCCAACCCCAAGCAGGCGCTGCTGCCGGGCATGTTCGCCAGCGTGAAGATCGACATCGGCGGCGCGCAGGAGCAGCTCACGCTGCCCTCCACCGCCGTCACCTACAACCCGTACGGCTCGACGGTGTACGTGGTGAAGCAGGCCGAGCCGCCCAAGCCAGGCGCTGCTGGCGCCCCCGGCACGCCAGCCCCCACCCCTGCCACCGACGCCTCCGGCAAACCGCAGCTCGTCGCCCAGCAGGTCTTCGTGGAGACCGGCGCCACGCGCGGCGACCAGATCGCCATCGTCAAGGGCCTGGAAGCCGGCCAGATTGTGGTCAGCAGCGGCCAGAACAAGCTGAAGAACGGCACGCCGGTGACGGTGGACAACAGCGTCCAGCCCACCAACGACGCCAACCCGAAGCCGCAGGAAAAGTGAGGCTGCCCGCATGAACTTCACCGACATCTTCATTCGCCGGCCGGTGCTGGCGATGGTGGTGAGCCTGCTGATCGTGGTGCTGGGGTTGCGCGCGTTGTCCGGCCTGCCGGTCAACCAGTACCCCAAGACCGAGAACGGCGTGGTCACCATCAGCACCACCTACTTTGGCGCGGACGCGGCCACGGTCGCGGGCTTCATCACCCAGCCGCTGGAGGCGGCCGTGTCGCAGGCGCAGGGCATCGACTACCTGTCCTCTTCCAGCAGCCTGGGCGTGTCGACCATCACCGCCACGCTGCGGCTGAACTACGACTCCAACCGCGCGCTGACCGAGATCAACACGCAGGTGAACTCGGTGCGCAACCAGTTGCCGCCACAGGCGCAGCAGCCGGTGCTCACCGTGGCCACGGGCCAGACCACCGATGCGATGTACATCGGCTTCTACAGCGACACGCTGCCCAACAACAACGTGACCGACTTTCTGGTGCGCGTGGTGCAGCCCAAGCTCAATGCCATTCCCGGCGTGCAGACCGCCGAGATACTGGGCGCGCGCACCTTCGCGCTGCGCGCCTGGCTCGACGCCCAGAAGATGGCCGCCTACGGCGTGACCGCCACCGACGTGAGCACCGCGCTGGCCGCCAACAACTACCTGGCGGCCATCGGCACCAGCAAGGGCCAGATGGTGAGCGTGCCGCTCACCGCGGGCACCTCGCTGCACAGCGTGGACGAGTTCAAGCAGCTGTCGGTCAAGAGCAGCAACGGCGCCATCGTGCGGCTGCAGGACGTGGCCAACGTCACGCTGGGTTCGGAGAACTACAACTTCAACGTGGCCTTCAACGGCGTGCGCTCCGTGTTCATCGGCATCAAGGTGGCGCCCGAGGCCAACATCCTGGACGTGGCCAAGCAGGTGCGCACCGTGTTCCCCGATTTGCAGTCGCAACTGCCCACGGGCCTCACCGGCAAGATCGTCTACGACTCGACCGACTTCATCAACACGTCCATCAGCGAAGTGATCAAGACGCTGGTGGAGGCGCTGATCATCGTGACGGTGGTGATCTATCTGTTCCTGGGCAGCTTCAGGGCGGTGGTGGTGCCACTGATTGCCATGCCGCTGTCGCTCATCGGCACCTTCTTCGTGATGCTGGTGCTGGGTTACTCCATCAACCTGCTCACGCTGCTGGCGTTGGTGCTGGCCATCGGGCTGGTGGTGGACGACGCCATCATCGTGGTGGAGAACGTCGACCGGCACATGCGCGAGGGCAAGTCGCCGCTGCAGGCGTCATTGCTTGCCGCGCGCGAACTGGGCGGGCCGATTCTGGCCATGACCGTGGTGCTGGTGGCGGTGTATGTGCCCATCGGTTTTCAGGGCGGGCTCACGGGCTCGCTGTTCACCGAATTCGCCTTCACGCTGGCGGGCTCGGTGGTGGTGTCGGGCGTGGTGGCGCTCACGCTGTCGCCCATGATGTGCTCGCGCTTCTTCAAGCCCGAGCAGGACACCGGCAAGTTCGCCGCCGCCATCGAACGCACCTTCGAGCGCGTGCACCACCGCTACCAGCTGATCCTGCGCGGCGTGCTGAAGACCTGGCCGGTGATGATCGTCATGGGCGTGATTCTGGTGGCGCTGCTGTTCGTGATGTTCAAGATGTCGAAGTCGGAGCTGGCGCCCGAGGAAGACCAGGGCATCGTGCTGTCGCAGGTGGTGGGCGCGCCCACGGCCACCATCGACCAGATGCAGACCTATGCGGACCAGATCTTCAAGGTGGCGCACGACACGCCCGAGTACGAGCAGCTGTTTCAGCTCACCGGCGTGCCCAGCACCAACGCGGGCATTGCCGGCGTGCTGCTCAAGCCCTGGGACCAGCGCACGCGCAATGCGCACGACATTCAGACCGACCTGCAAAAGCGCTGGAACGGCATTGCCGGCGCCAAGGTGGTGGCCTTCCAGTTTCCGGCGCTGCCGGGCGCCTCGGGCCTGCCGGTGCAGTTCGTCATCAAGACCACCGAGCCCTTCGAGAACCTGAACACGCTGGCGCAGCAGGTGATGGACAAGGCCCGCGCGGAGGGCAAGTTCTACTACATCGATGCCGACCTGAAGATCGATCTGCCGCAGGCCACCGTGGTGGTCGACCGCGACAAGATCGCCACGCTGGGCATCACGCAGCAGGACGTGGGCAATGCGATGGGCGCGGCGCTGGGCGGCGGCTACGTCAACTACTTCTCCATTGCGGGGCGCTCGTACAAGGTGATTCCGCAGGTGCAGCAGGTCGACCGGCTGAACCCGTCGGACGTGCTGAATTTCTACATCAAGACCCCGAACGGCGTGGTGCCCGCCAGCACCGTGGCCAGCCTGAAATACACCGTGCAGCCCGAGACGGTGAACCACTTTCAGCAGCTGAACTCCGTGACCATTCAGGGCGTGCCCAGCGGCACGCAGGGCGAAACGCTGGAGTACCTTCGCGGCGTGGTGCAGCAGCTGGCGCCCAGCGGGTACACGGTCGACTACTCGGGCCAGTCGCGCCAGTTCGTGCAGGAGTCGGGCAACTTCGCCATCACCTTCCTGTTCGCGCTGATCATCGTGTTCCTGGCGCTGGCCGCACAGTTCGAGAGCTTCCGCGACCCGGTGGTCATTCTGGTGTCGGTGCCGCTGGCGTTGTTCGGCGCCATGATCTTCATCTTCTGGGGCTTCGCCTCGATGAACATCTACACGCAGGTGGGGCTGGTGACGCTGATGGGCCTCATCAGCAAGCACGGCATTCTGATCGTCGAGGTGGCCAACCGGCTGCAGAAGCAGGGGTTGAGCAAGCTGGATGCCATCGTCGAGGCAGCAGGCACCCGGCTGCGGCCCATCCTGATGACCACTGCGGCCATGGTGTTCGGCGTGCTGCCGCTGGTGATTGCGTCGGGCGCCGGCGCGGCCGGGCGCAAGGCGATGGGCATCGTCATTTTCAGCGGGCTGTCGATCGGCACGCTGTTCACGCTGTTCGTGGTGCCGGCGATGTACCTGGCGATTGCGGCGCGGCACAAGAAGGAAGAAGGGGCCGAGGCGCCGCGTGCATCAGGCACGCACGAGGCACCGCCCGCGCTGCCGGGTCAGGTGGCGCCCGAGGCCTGAAGCGCGGTGGCGTCAACGCAGGCGCATGTTGCATGCGCCTGCGCTCGATCCGAGATGCTGAACAGGCCGCGGTCTTGCCCGTTCAGCATTGCGCCGCTCAGGCTGCCCGCAGCGCCTTGGCCTCGTCGCCCTGGCCTTGCTCGCCTTGCTTTCGCTTGGCGAACCACGCCATCAGCTCGCTCGCGGGCAGCGGGTGCGAAAAGAGAAAACCCTGCAGCTCGTCGCAGCCCATGGCCAGCAGGATGTCGCGCTGCGCCGCGTTCTCCACCCCCTCCGCCACCACGCTCAGCCCCAGCGCATGGGCCAGGCGAATGACCGCGTCCACCACGGCGCGGGCGTCGTCCTTGAACTGCAGGTCCTGCACGAAGCTGCGGTCGATCTTCACCTGCCGCGCGGGCAGCTTGCGCAGATGGCTCAGGCTCGAATAGCCGGTGCCGAAATCGTCGATCGACAGAAACACGCCCACTCGCGCCAGGCCCTCGAAGGTGCGCTGCGTCGCCTTGATGTCTTCCATGGCCACCGACTCGGTGATCTCGCACAGCAGCAAGGAAGCCGGCACCCCGTGCCTGGCCAGCGCCTGCTCCACGCGCGCGACAAAGTCGATCTCGCGCAGTTGCATGACCGACAGGTTGACGGCCACGCACATCCAGGTGCCCTGCGCCTTCCACTGCGCAACCTGGCGGCAGGCTTCGTCCAGGATCCAGTCGCCCAGGCGCACGATGAGGCCGAAGCGCTCGGCCAGCCCGATGAAGTCGTTGGGGCCGATCAGCCCGTGCTGCGGATGGTTCCAGCGCACCAGCGCCTCCACGCCGCTGAGGCTGTCGCCCACGCCGTTGATCTTGGGCTGGTAGTACAGCTCGAACTGCTTGAGCTCGACCGCCTGGCGCAGGTCGCTTTGCAGCTGCAGCTGCTTGGCAACGTCCGCTCCCATGTGCGACTCGAACATCACGTAATTGCCGCCGCCCGAGCGCTTGGCCTCGTACATGGCGGCGTCGGCGTTGGCCACCAGCTTGCCGGGCTCGCCTTGCTCCGGGTGCAGCACGATGCCGATGGAGCACGCGATCTGCAGCTGCTTGCCCATCACGTTGAACGGCTCGCTCAAGGTGCGCAGCACGCGGTTGGCGGCCTGCGCGCATTCGGCGCGGTCGCGCACGCCTTCCAGCAGCAGCAGAAACTCGTCGCCGCCGATGCGCGCCACGGTATCGCTGTTGCGCGCGGTCTGGCTCAGCCGGTGGGCGGCGGCCCGCAAAATCTGGTCGCCCGCCGCATGGCCGAAAGAGTCGTTGATCGGCTTGAAGCCGTCGAGGTCGACGAACAGCACCGCTATGCGCTCTTTCACCTGAAGCAGGTTGGCCCGCTCCATGCGCAGCAATGCGTGGCGCAGCCGGTCTTCGAACAGCACGCGGTTGGGCAGCCCGGTGAGCGCATCGGTGAATGCGCGCTTCTGCAGCTCCCGGTTGGCCTGCATGAGTTCGACGTTGGCCTGCTCCAGCGAGCTCGACAGCCGCTTGGCGACCATCTGCAGCCGCGACTCCAGGATGGATGTGAACAGCGTGCCGAACAGCAGCAGGCCCGAGGCCAGCGAGACGATGGCCGTGAGCTCGGTGCCAGCGAGCCCGTCGGCGCTGCGGCAGACCGCGTCGGCCGGAAAGTTGGCCGCGGCCATGCCGGTGTAGTGCATGCCGCAGATCGCAATGCCCATCACCACCGCGGCCAGCAACTGAAAAGCCACGCGGTGGGCGTTGTGCACGTCACCCAGAAACTTGAAGATCACCAGCGCCGCCGCCGAGGCGCCCAGCCCGATCAGCAGCGACAGCACCACGGTGGGCAGGTGCCACACGATGGGCGGCGACATGTCGAGCGCCGCCATGCCGATGTAGTGCATGCCGCAGATGCCCACCGCCATGGCCAGGGAGGCGACGGCAATGCGCTGCAGGCTGTAGTCGGCCTCGCTGGCCACCCACAGCGCAATGCCCGACGCGGTGACGCCGGCCACCCAGGAGGTCAGCGTCATCGCGCCCGAAAAGCCCAGCGCGATCGGCAGCGAAAAGCCCAGCATGCCCACGAAGTGCATCGCCCAGATGCCCGTGCCCATGGCGAACGAGCCGATGGCCCACCACAGCAGGTGCGGCCGTCCGCTCGCATGCCGGACGCGGCGCGACAGGTCCAGCGCCACGTAGGACGCGAGCGTTGCCAGCAGCAGCGACGCGGCGACCACCCACAGGTTGTAGTGCGAAGGAAGGAAGGCGGGAGCGGTATTCACTGTGCAGATGACACTCGGGTTCGTGCGGCGGGCAGCATGCCGCGCCGGACAAGAAAAAAGCCAGCTGTCTCGTCGAAAGCTGGCTTTGATGTCCCGCAAAAGGTTCTGGTAGGACGTACTGGATTCGAACCAGTGACCAACGGATTAAAAGTCCGCTGCTCTACCAACTGAGCTAACGTCCCGGAACCATTTTTTGCTCTTTGCCGACGTTGAATCCGGCAAAGCCTAAGATTATAGCGTGAGGTTCGACGCTATTTTGTCGAGCACCCAACCCGCCGCACATTGACCGAAAGTTGCGGTCACGCTCACCACCGATCCGTAGCCGTGGCAGTTGAGCGAACCGTCGCCTTCGATGGCACACGAGGCATCGGGCGGCGCCACGCTTTCGCGGCTGAAGACACAGGTCACGCCGATCTTGCGGCCTTCGCGCGGCGCGCCGTGCTCCTTGCGCAGGCGCTGGCGCAGTTGCGCCAGCAGCGGGTCGTGCGTGACCAGCGACAGGTCATCGATGTCGACCTTGTGCGCCTGCCGCTTGCCGCCCGCCGCGCCCACGGTGATGAACGCCGCGTTCGCGGCACGCGCCCACGCCGCCATCACCAGCTTGGCCTTCACCTGGTCGCAGGCGTCGATGACCGCCGTGACCGGACCGTTGGCGGCCTGCGCCGCGTCGAGCAATGCGGTCCAGTTGCCGGGCTCGACGAAATCATCGATCGCGTGCACTTGGCATTCGGGGTTGATCTGCGCAATGCGATCGCGCATGGCCTCGACCTTGGCTTGGCCGACCGTGGCTTCCAGCGCATGAATTTGCCGGTTGATGTTCGACTCCGACACGTGGTCGAGGTCGATCATCGTCAGGCGCCCCACCCCGCTGCGCGCCAGAGCCTCCACCGCCCACGACCCCACCCCGCCGATGCCGACCACCAGCACATGCGCATGGCGGATGCGCGCGGCACCCGCCACGCCATAGAGGCGCTCGAGACCGCCGAAACGGCGCGCAAAGTCAGGCGCCGCGGCGTCGGTGAGGACATCCGCGGCAGCAGGAGGAATGACAGCGGCAGTGATGACGGCGCTCAAGCGGAAAAGCCCGCGCGCATCAACGCAGGCGCGAGAGACGCTCGCGGCCGGCCTGTGCCGCTTCCGACTGCGGGTAGGCCTTGCTCAGGTCTTCCAGCGTGCGGCGCGCGGCGCGCGTGTCCTTCAGCTCGATCTGGCAGTTTGCGATCGACAGCACGGCCTCGGGGGCCTTGGCATGGTCGGGCGCGAGCGAAAGCATCGAGCGGAAGTTGGCAATGGCCTCGTTGTAGTTGCGCGTGGCGTACTGCGCATTGCCCAGCCAGAACAACGCAGACGCGTTGTAGCCGCTTTGCGGGTAGCGCTTGACGAATTCGGCGAACGCGGTCTGCGCCTGCGCGAACTGGCCTGCGCGGAACACACCGAGGGCAGCCTCGAAATCGGCTTTTTCCTTGGGGTCGGCGTTGAACTCGCGGCCGTCCACGGACACCTTGGAGGGCTCGCTCTGCTTGAGCTTGTCGTCCAGCGTCGTCTGGCGGGACTGCATCTCGCTGAGCGTGCGCGTGAGTTGCTCGTTCTGGCCCGTCATGCGGGCCAAGTCGCCGCGCATCTGCTCGATCTGGTTCTGCAGGTCGAGCAGGCTGCGCCGCAACTGGCCGTTATCCTCGGTCAAACGCTGGTCGGTCTGCTGGCGCATCGCTTCCACGCGCTGGCGCAGGTCGAGGATGGCCTTGCGGGCTTCGTCATCCTCGAACAGCGCGGCTTGCGAGCCTACCGAAGCGCAAAGCAAGGCCGCAGCCAGCGCCGCGCCTCGCAACACAGCGCGCTGCATCACCGGCGGTACGTGATTTCGGCGCGGCGGTTCTGCGCCCACACTTCTTCACCCGAACCCGTGACGGCGGGCTTTTCCTTGCCGAAGCTCACGGCTTCGATCTGGTTGTCGCTGACGCCCAGCAGGGTCAGTGCGCGGCGAACGGCTTCGGAACGCTTCTGGCCCAGTGCCAGGTTGTATTCGCGACCGCCGCGTTCGTCGGTGTGACCTTCGATGGAGATGCGCCGCTGCGGGTTGGCCTTCAGAAAGCGCGCATGACCGTCGATGGCCGACTGGAACTCGGGCTTGACCGTGTAGCTGTCGTAGTCGAAGTAGATGACGCGAGCCACATTCACAGGGCCTTGCGCGGTGCCGCCGAACTCGTCGGTGGTGACCGGCGCGACGGAGCTCTGGCCTTGCTGGCCGCCGGCGGTGCCGGAGCGGTCGGTGACCGGCGTGTCGTTGAGCTTGGTGCCCGACGAGCAACCGGCAATAAGGGCCACGATGGCCAGCGAATAAATCGTACGTTTCAACATTTTCAAACTCCTCAAATAAACCTAGTCATTGCTTTTGAAACGGACCCCAGTCCGGTTCTCTTATGTCTCCCGCCTGTCCTGCAAGTCGGGCTTTTATTTTCCCATCCAGCGTGGTCGTCATCAGGGCCTCGCGTCCTTGCAGGTGCGTGGCGTAGACGATCAACTTGCTGTTGGGTGCAAAACTCGGGCTTTCGTCGGCGGTGGTGTCGGTGATGGCATTCACCGTGCCGGTGGCCAATTCCATCACGTGGAGTTTGAAGGCACCCCCCACGCGAGAGATGTAGGCCAACCACCGGCCATCGCCGCTGACAGACGGAGAGATGTTGTAGGTGCCGCTGAACGTCACCCGCGTCGGGTTGCCGCCGCTTGCGCTCATCTTGTAGATCTGCGGCGCGCCGCCGCGATCGCTCACGAAGTAGATGGTGCTGCCGTCGGCCGAGTAGACCGGCTCGGTGTCGATGCTGGAGCTCTGGGTCAGGCGGCGCGGTTCACCGCCGCTGGCCGGAATGGTGAACAGCTGCGAGCCACCGTCGCGGCTGAGCGTGACGGCCAGCGAATTGCCGTCCGGTGCCCAGGCTGGCGCGCTGTTGGAGCCCTTGAAGTTGGCAAGCAGCCGGCGCTGGCCGCTGGCCACGTTGTGCACGTACACCACCGGCTTGCGCGACTCGAAGGACACATACGCCAACTGCTGGCCGTTGGACGACCAGCAAGGCGAAATGATGGGTTCGGGGCTGGCCAGCGCGGCTTGGGCGTTCTCGCCATCGGCGTCGGCCACCCACAACGAATAGCGGGTGCCGCCCTTGGTCACATAGGCGATGCGGGTCGAGAAGATGCCTTTTTCACCGGTCAGCTTCTCGTACACGTAGTCGGCAATGCGGTGCGAGGCCAGGCGCAGGTCGCCTTGCGGCACGGTGTAGCTCTGGCCCCCGAGGTCTTGCCCCTTCACCACGTCCCACAGGCGAAAGCGCACGTCGAAGCGGCCATCGGCCAGCTTGCTGACGCTGCCCACCACGAGCGAGTCGGCGGTGCGCTGGCGCCACAGCGACAGGTCGGGGCGCGAGGCCTCGTCCAGTGCCTGGCCCGAGGCATCGACGCCGCGGAACTGGCCGCTGCGTTCCAGGTCGGCCTGGACGATGTCGGAGATCTTCTGCGGCGAGCTTTCCTGTCCCTTGAAGGGAACGAGCGCAATCGGCAACTGCGTGAGCCCCACGCCCGACACCTCGACCCGGAACTGGGCCAGTGCAGGAAGCATGGGGGTGGCAGCAAGGGCCGCAATGAGCGAGCGGCGTGCAAATAGCGATGAAGAAGGAGTTGGAATGGGGGTTGGCAACGGCTTGTTCATGCGGTTCGGAGAGGTTTCCGGTGAAAAAGTTTCTTCCCGGGCTGGTCGGGCCACATGTTACACACTGGCCCAGGCACGCCGTCACAAAACGTTTATCCGGCGAAGCGGTCCTACAGAGGGCCTGCAATGCACCTGCCGCAGGCCGCTGAAAGGGCCCCCCGTAGAATCCGCCGCCATGCAAGCATCCCCCGGCAGCGAGAACGCGCGCCCTCCCCTGATGCGCCGTCTGGCGCGACTCATGACCTGGTTCGGCGGCTCCCGCCAATGGTGGGCCACCGGCCTGATCGGCGCCCTGATGGCCGCCATCACCGAACCCCTGATGGCCGCCTTGCTCAAGCCGCTGCTCGACCGCGGCTTCAACCGCGGCCAACTCGCCCTGTGGATCGTGCCGACCGCCGTGCTGCTGCTGTTCGCGGTGCGCGGCATTGCGCAGTTCATCTCTCAATACGCGCTCTCGCGCATCGCCAACGAAGGCATGCAGCGGCTGCGCCGCGTGCTCTTCGAGCGCTTGATGGGCGCCGAGCTGGCGCTGTTCACCCGGCAGTCGGCCAGTGCGCTGTCGAACACTGTGGTTTATGAAGTGCAGACCGGCGCCATGCTGCTGGTGCAGGCGCTGCTCGGGCTCACGCGCGACGGCTTCACGCTGCTGGCGTTGCTCGGCTACCTCGTTTATTTGAACTGGAAGCTCACGCTCATCGTGGCCTTCCTGGTGCCCAGCATCTCCTGGATCATGAAGGTGTTCTCCAAGCGCCTGTACCGCCTGACGCAACAGGGCCAGCAGGCCACCGACGAGTTGGCCTACGTGGTCGAGGAGAACGTGCTCGCGCACCGCGTGGTGCGCCTGCACGGCGCCGAAGCGGCACAGGGCGAGCGCTTCGAGCAACTGAGCCAGCGGCTCAACCGGCTGGCCGTGAAGTCGACCATTGCGCAAGCCGCGACCACGCCCCTCACGCAAATGATGGCGTCGCTGGCCTTGTCTGTGGTGGTGATGATCGCGCTCTGGCAAAGCGGCGAACAGGGCCTGACGGTGGGCGGCTTCGTGGCCTACATCACGGCCATGCTGATGCTCATTGCGCCAATCCGCCGGCTGGCCGACATGGCCGCGCCCATCACGCGCGGCCTGGCCGCACTCGAACGCGGCCTGGTGCTGATCGACGAGGTGGCGCCGGAGTCGCAAGGCAGCTTCGCCCTGGCGCATGCGCAGGGCCGCATCGAGCTGCGCAACGTGCAGGTGAGCTACCGCAGCGCCGACGAACAGCGCGCGCTCGACGGCGTGACGCTGACCATCGAGCCCGGCCAGGTGGTGGCTTTCGTCGGCCCCTCGGGCTCCGGCAAGACCACGCTGGTCAATCTGCTGCCGCGCTTCGTGCAGCCCAGCGGCGGTCAGGTGCTGCTCGACGGGCACGACACGAGCGAATGGCAACTGAAGAGTCTGCGCTCGCAGTTCGCGATGGTGAGCCAGGACGTGGTGATGCTCAACGAGACCCTGGCCGCCAACGTGGCGCTGGGCGCCGAGGTCGATCGCGCGCGCGTGCTGGAGTGCATTGCCGCTGCCAACCTGAGCGCGCACGTCGACAGCCTGCCGCAGGGCATCGACACCGTGCTGGGCCACAACGCCACGCAACTGTCGGGCGGCCAGCGCCAGCGCCTGGCCATTGCCCGCGCGCTCTACAAGAATGCGCCGGTGCTGCTGCTCGACGAGGCCACGTCCGCGCTCGACACCGAATCCGAACGGCTGGTGCAGGAAGCCCTGCAGCGCCTGATGCGCAACCGCACCACGCTGATCGTGGCCCACCGCCTGTCGACCATCCAGCATGCCGACCGCATCATCGTGATGGAGCAAGGCCGCATCGCGGAACAAGGCAGCCATGACCAGCTGATGGCACTGGACGGCCTGTACGCCCGGCTGCAGACGCTGGCGGTGCGCAGCGCGACGCCCGGGCAGGAGCCGACGCTCTGAAGCCGCTTTAGTAGATGAGGCCGCAGAAGTCCGCTCGCGCGTGAATGCCTCTTTGCTCTTTACTGAACGCGAGCCGCCAGTTGCTGAAGCCTGACCCTCGCCTTTGCCAAGCTGCCCGAACGTTCCGCAGCCCGTGCGGGCTGCCACAACTGTCGCACCATCTGCCCTAAGAGCGCGTTGTATCCGAGGCCCTGTGAAGCAATAGCGCCATCTCGAACGACCATCTCGTCTCTAATTTCTCGGGGCGCCCTTTCAGCAAGCGCCAACACCGTCTGTTTCGGATCCGGCAATTGATCGGGGTCAACGGGCAGCTTTCCAACGCGAGCGCCGAGCAAACGCCGCATAGCCTCATGGTCAGCCAACAGCCACGACTCGATTTCACGCACAGCAACGCGAAAAATCAGATTTTCCGGTCGCTCCATGGCCCCCATCCACCTGGCCATCAACGCCGGAGCGCACTTCACGCGGTCCAGATCTGTAAGCAAAAGGACTGGCTGATGAAGGGCCATCTCGCAAAAGCTTCCCAACCGGCTTTTCAGGTATCCCGAGCCTCCTCTACGAAGTTGTTGACCCACCTCCAATCCTGCCTCAGCAGCAAGACAAAGGCCCACGACTTCGCTCAGCTCATCCTCAGTTGCCAGCACTATCCACGCCATCACCAAAGCCCTAACTGCTCGGCAGCCTTTGGATGAGTTTTTGGCAGTATTACTTCTGCAATCGAAAATCCACTCTTAAGTGACATCGCCTCCTTCGCGTTCACCGGCCGAACCGTAGTCCCCTCCTGCCCAGGCTCCAGTAAAAGCACGCCTCGGCCATCAATTCCGGGATTGCTAAGCAACGCCTCGCTGTGCGTACTAACCAGAACTTGACGAGATCGCCGTTTCTTGTCGCGTTGTATTCTCTGCAACAACCGCGGTATCTCTCGAACAATGGCGTCGTTCAACGAAAGTTCTGGCTCTTCAAGCAGCAACAACGAATCGCCTTCCAGCAAGACCCAGAGCAGCCCGAGCAATCGCAAAGTTCCATCTGAAAATTGCTCCTCGCGTTGCCAACCCGCGTTTGGTCTGTAGTGTGTATACATTGCCTCCAGATGAGGGCGCCCATTGGTCTTGTCTGCAACATAACGAAGTTCCTTGAATTGCGGAACTGCGAGTGCAAGGGCTTTTTCAATCTTATTTAAGCGTGCATCGCGCGTCTTAGGGGAAGTTTGAGCGACCCGCTCCAAAAAACCCTGCCCGAACGGATCATCCTCCAGTCGCTGTCCACCTAGGAGATCGCTGTACTTCAGCAGTTGCGGCACCAAATGGAGGTAACTTGTTTCCCCAAAAAAAGTTGGCAGATCACGAAATTTTGCGTTTACTTGAATTTGCTCCAAGGCCGTTTGAGTTAGGCGCATTACATCACTCCTGTCATCTTTGTCTGGTCGATCAAGCACCAGCTTGCCATCGTGCCAAACCTGTTCGACCGAAATGAGCGTGCGTTGAGCACCTTTACCCTCTGGCTTGAACCCCAAGACGTATTTCCAAAGTGGCTTGACTTCATCCGCGCTGTCAGCGAGATGCACCTCAATTCTTACCTCAGGATCTTTACGAGCATGAAGGCAACGAAGTTTTTGAATTCCACCTCGGTCATGGATCGCCTTTTGAAGACCACCCCCTTGAGGCTTGCTTATATCCCGCAGAAAACGAAAAACGTCCAGAAAATTGGATTTCCCAGAAGCGTTGGCGCCTAAAAGATACGTCCGCTCTCGCAACGGCGCATCAACTTCGCGGAAGTTTCGCCAGTTCTTTAACTTGAGGTGTGTGACGATCATGAACCCAGCCTTCGAGGACGCAAGACGAAGAAATTAGCTGCGGAAGCGAGCCATTTGAGAATATGAATGTAACTGAGCTGGCAATGTGAACGAGTTCAAAGCAGCACGATGTCGTACTGCCCCTGCCCGATCGCCGGCTCGGACTGCAGCGAAATCGGCTTGCCGATGAAGTCGCTCAAGCCCGCCAGGTGCTGGCTCTCCTCGTCGAGGAACAGCTCGATCACCTGCGGCGACGACACGATGCGGAACTCGCGCGGCGTGAACTGTCGCGCCTCGCGCAATATCTCGCGCATGACGTCGTAGGCCACGCTGCGCGCGGTCTTCACGATGCCCTGCCCGCCGCAGGCCACGCAGGGCTCGCACAGCATGTGGGCCAGCGATTCGCGCGTGCGCTTGCGCGTCATCTCCACCAGGCCAAGTTGCGAGAACCCGCCCGCCGTGGTCTTCACGCGGTCGCGCGCCAGTTGCTTGCGAAACTCGCCCAGCACCTGCTCTCGGTGGTCGTCGCGGGCCATGTCGATGAAGTCGACGATGATGATTCCGCCCAGGTTGCGCAGCCGCAGTTGCCGCGCAATGGCCTGCGCGGCCTCCAGGTTGGTCTTGAAGATGGTGTCGTCGAAATTGCGCGCCCCCACAAAGCCCCCGGTGTTCACGTCGACGGTGGTGAGCGCCTCGGTCTGGTCGACCACGAGGTACCCGCCCGACTTGAGCTCCACGCGCCGGCCCAGCGCCTTGGCAATTTCCTCGTCGACCGAATACAGGTCGAAGATCGGCCGCTCGCCCTTGTAGTGCTGCAGCTTGCCGGCGGCCTTGGGCATGAATTCGAGGCCGAACTTCAGCAGCACCTCGAACTGTTCACGCGAGTCGATGCGAATGGTCTGCGTGTCTTCCACGGTCATGTCGCGCAGCACGCGCTGCAGCAGACTCAGGTCTTGATGCAGCAGCGACATGGCGGGCATGCGCATCGATGCATCGCGAATGCGCGACCAGGTCTTGCGCAGGTAGCCGATGTCTTCGGCCAGCTCGGCGTCGCTCGATTCCTCGCCGTTGGTACGCAGGATGAAGCCGCCGGTGTTGACCGGCACCACGCCGCCACTCTCGGCCGCCGCGGCCGCCTCGATCAGCGCCAGCATGCGTTTGCGCAGCGACTCGCGCTGGTCCGACGGGATCTTCTGCGACACGCCGATGTGGTTGTCCTGCGGCAAGAACACCAGCAGCCGCCCGGCAATGCTGATCTGCGTGGACAGCCGCGCGCCCTTGGTGCCGATGGGGTCCTTGATGACCTGCACCAGCAGCGACTGGCCTTCGAACACCTGCTTCTCGATCGGCACCATCGGGCCGCCGTTGCGGTGGTCGCGCTCGGGAGCGGGCGCACTGGGCCGCGAGCCCGGCGTGAACGGCGAAACGATGTCGGCCACGTGCAAAAAGGCGGTGCGCTCCAGGCCGATGTCGATGAAGGCCGACTGCATGCCCGGCAGCACGCGCGACACCTTGCCCAGGTAGACGTTGCCGACCAGCCCGCGTTCCAGCGTGCGTTCTACATGCAGCTCTTGCACCGCGCCGTGCTCGACCAGCGCCACACGGGTCTCCTGCGGGGACCAGTTGATCAGGATGTCTTGCATGGAATTCTTAGGTATTGAACCCGGCGCTTCGAAGCAGCCCCGCGGTCTCGAACATGGGAAGGCCCATGATGCCCGAATAGGACCCGCTGATGTGCTCGATGAAAGCGGCCGCGGCGCCCTGCACCGCATAGGCGCCGGCCTTGCCCAGCGGCTCGCCGCTCTGGGCGTAGCACGTGGTCTGCGCCTCTGTCATTTCGGCGAAGCGCACGCGCGACACGCTGAGCGCAGCGTGGCGCTGCGCGCCGTGCTGAAGCACCACGGCGGTCAGCACGCGGTGCGTGGCGCCCGAGAGCAGCCGCAGCATGCGCGCGGCGTCTTTCTCGTCGTCGGGCTTGCCGAGGATGGTGCGTCCGAGCGCCACGGTGGTGTCGGCGCACAGCACCGGCGCGTCGGCCAGGCCCCGGCGCCGCAGCCGCGCCACTGCGGCATCGAGCTTGAGCGCGGTGACGCGCTGCACGTAGGTGGCCGGGGCTTCGTTGGGCAGCACCGCTTCGAGCGATTCGGCGTCTTCGCTGGCGTCGGCCAGCAGCAGCGTGTGGCGAATGCCGAGCTGGCCGAGCAACTGGGCGCGGCGTGGGCTCTGCGAGGCGAGGTAGATGAAGTCGGGCAAGGTTCAGTTCTCCTGGAGGGCCGGCGCGGTGCCGGCCACTGTGCGGTTCCAGACCATGCCGCGCGGCAGGCGCTCGGGTCCGAAAAGAAAGTGAAGCACGCGGCGCCGTGCCGGCGACCGGGCGCGCGACGAGGCATGCAGCAGCAGCGGTCGCATCAGCAAGGCGTCGCCGAGCGCGGCGGTGCAACTGAGCTCACCGCGTTCGATGCGCAGGGCGTGTGCCTCGGCATCGTTCAGACGACCGGCAAGGTGGCTGCCTGGCACCACACGCAAGGGGCCGGCGTCGGGGCCGCAATCGTCAAGGTGCACGCGCACCGCGAGCAGCGATTGCAGAACGTCGGCGGGCGGCTGCACATACGGCTCGCCTTCCTTGATGACGGTCGGCATGCCGGCGCAAGATGCGGGAACCGATGTGTCCTGGTGCAGCGCGACCAGCCAGTTTCTGTCGGGTGTCTTGTCGAACAGCGTGCATTGCACGGCCACGTTTGACGCATCGAGCAGGCCCATAGGCACCAATTGCGCTTTGATCTGCACAGCGATGTCACGGCAGTGCGGCTGGGCCAGCAGGTTGCGGCTGCCGGCTGCCTGCCCCAGCCAGTGATCGAGCGCGTGCGCAGTAGCGCGCGTCACATCGGGCGACAGCAGCGCCGGCAGCAGCGCATGCCCGTTTTCATGGAGCAACGCGGCCTGCCCCTCGGCGCTCGTCATTCGCGGTGGTAAGGGTGACCTGCGTTGACCGACCAGGCCCGGTACAGCTGCTCGACCAGCAGCACCCGCGCCATCGCGTGCGGCAGCGTCAGGTCGGACAGGCGAATTCGCTCATGGGCCGCGGCCTTGAAGGCGGGGTCGAGGCCGTCGGGGCCGCCGATGACCAAGGCGACGTCGTCGCCCTCGCCTTGCCAGGTCTGCAGCCGTGTGGCCAACGCCTTGGTGGTCAGCGACGTGCCGCGCTCGTCGAGCGCCACGATGCGCATGCCGCGCGCAATGGCGCCTTCGATGCGCTCGCGCTCGGCGGCGTACAGCGTTTCCAGGGTCTTTGAGCCGCGCGGCTCGGTCTTGACTGCGCGCAGCTCGAGCTTGAGCTCGGGCGGGAAGCGCTTGGCGTAGTCGTCCCAGGCGGTCTGCGCCCAATCGGGCATGCGCTGCCCGACGGCGACCACCAGGAGCTTCATGCGCGGCGGGCGGGTGCCTTCTTGGCAGGCGCCTTCTTGACGGCAGCGGTCTTGGCGGCCGGCCTTGCGGCGGTCTTCTTGGCGGCCGGCTTGCCAACCACCTTGACCGGCACGCGTGCGGTGGTGCCGGTCTTCTTGGCAGGGGCCTTCTTCGCGGCGGTCTTGCCCGCAGTCTTGGCCGCGGGCCTTGCCGAGGTCTTGCCGGCGGTCTTGAATGCCGGCTTGCGGGCGGGCGCCTTCGCGGCCTTGGCTTCCTTGGCTTCCAGTTCGGCCGCGCGAATCGCGGTCTTGGAAGCGCTGGAACGGCGCAGCGTGGGCTCCTTCACGGCCGGCTTCTTCTTGCCGGTGGGCTCTTCAGCGACCTGCGCACTGGCCGCCGCGGCAGGCTTGGCACCGCCGAGCTTGGCGCGCACCGGCTTGTCGCCCCAGATCTCTTCGAGGTGGTAGTACTGGCGAATGGCGGGCTGCATGATGTGCGCCACGGCGGCGCCGCAGTCCACGATGATCCATTCGCCGTTTTCTTCGCCCTCGATGCGGGGCTTGCCGAAACCGGCTTCGCGCACGGCGTCGCGCACGCTGGCGGCCAAGGCCTTGGTCTGGCGGTTGGAGGTGCCCGACGCCACGATCACGCGCTCGAACAGCGGCGACAGATGTTCCGTGTCGAATACCTGGATGTCCTGCGCCTTGACGTCTTCGAGACCATCGATGATGGCTCGCTGGAGTTTTTGGGTGTCTTTCTTGGCGGCGGCTTCAGTGGTCATCAGGCAGAGCGGTAGAGGTGGTGTTGGTCAATATAGCGTGCAACGGTGGGCGGAACCAGCGAGGAAATGTCCACGCCCAGTGCCGCGCGCCGCCGAATTTCGGTGGCGCTGGTGTCCATGAGTGGCAATTCGAGCGCCTCGAAACGCGCGCCAGCCGGGAGGCCAGGAAGCATTTTCGGATCAAAACGAGCAGTGTCGCCCGTCGATAGTGCGCGATACGCTACAGAAACGATAGCAATGCCGAGTATATCCTGCCAGCCGTGCCAGGTCGGCAAGGCGGTGGCCTGGTCGGCGCCCATGATCAGAACCAGCTGCGCGCCGGGCTGTTCCTGCTGCAGTTCGTGCAGGGTGTCGAGCGTGTAGGTGGGGCCATCGCGCAACACTTCGCGGCTGTCGACGACCACCGTGCCCTTGAGTCCCGAGAACGCCAGCCGTGCCATGGCGAGCCGGTCTTCCTTGGGCGTGAGCGGGCGGCGCTTGTGCCAGGCCTGGCCCGTGGGAATGACGTGCAGTTCATCCAGGGCCAGTTGCGCCAGCGCGGCTTCGGCCAGCGCCACATGGGCGTTGTGCGGCGGATCGAACGCGCCGCCGAACACACCGATGCGCGGGGCCGTGCCGGGAGGGCTCACAACCAGTCGCGCCGCACGATGAAGTCGCTGTACAGCGCGGCTTCGGGGCTGCCGGGCGCGGGCTGCTGCTGGTAGGCCCAGCTGGCCAACGGCGGCATCGACAGGAGGATCGATTCGGTGCGCCCGCCCGACTGCAAGCCGAAGTGCGTGCCGCGATCCCACACCAGGTTGAACTCGACATACCGACCGCGCCGATAGAGCTGAAAGTTCCGCTCGCGTTCGGTGTAGGGCATGTGGCGGCGACGCTCGACCACCGGCATGTAAGCCGGCAAGAAACCGTTGCCCACCGCACGAATCATGTCGAAGCCGTTCTCGAAACCGCCGTCGGAAAAATCGTCGAAGAAGATGCCACCCACGCCGCGTTGCTCGTTGCGGTGCTTCAAGAAGAAATACTCGTCGCACCATGTCTTGAAGCGCGGGTACTTGTCGTCGCCGAAGGGCGCGAGCGCGTCACGGCAGGCAGTGTGAAAGTGCACCGCGTCTTCGGCGAAGCCGTAGCACGGCGTGAGGTCCATGCCGCCGCCGAACCAGCACACCGGCTCCCCGCCTTCAGGCAAGGCCGCGAGCATGCGCACGTTCATGTGGACGATCGGCACATAGGGGTTGCGCGGATGGAACACCAGCGACACACCCATGGCCTCGAAGGGCGCGCCCGACAGCTCCGGCCGGTTCTGCGTGGCCGAGGGCGGCAGCCTGGGGCCGCGCACCTGCGAGAAGCCGCAGCCCGCGCGCTCGAACAGCTCGCCGCCTTCGAGGATGCAGGTCAGGCCATGGCCCTGCAGCGGTTCGTCGGGCGCCTTGTGCCAGGCGTCGCGCACGCAGGTGCCACCGTCGGCCTGCTCGACCGCGGCAATGATCGACTGCTGCAGTCCGCGAAGGTACTCGCCGACCGCCGCCGGGTTGGTGTGCTGCATCAGGCGCTGGGCGTGTTGCGCGCGTGCACCGCGCGGAATCCGATGTCCTTGCGGTACTGGGCACCGTCGAAGTTGACGCGCGCCGCCACCTCGTAGGCACGCTGCTGCGCCTGCTTCACGCTGTCGGCCAGCACGGTCACGCAGAGCACGCGGCCGCCGCTGGTCTTGAGCTCGCCGTTCTCCAGCGTGGTACCCGCATGAAACACCACGGCGTCGGCGGTTTCGGCCGGAATACCGGTGATGCGGTCGCCCTTGCGCGGCGACAGCGGGTAGCCGTGCGCGGCCATCACCACCCCCAGCGCCACGCGGCGGTCCCACTGCAGTTCGACCTGGTCGAGCGTGCCGTCGGTGGCGTGCCAGAACACTTCGAACAGGTCGGACTTGAGCCGCATCATGATCGGCTGCGTTTCGGGGTCGCCCATGCGGCAGTTGAATTCGAGCGTCTTCGGATGGCCGGCCGCGTCGATCATCAGTCCGGCGTACAGGAAACCGGTATACGGAATGCCGTCTTTTTCCATGCCGCGGATGGTCGGCAAAATGATCTCGCGCATGGCACGCGCATGCACCTCGGCCGTGACCACCGGTGCGGGCGAGTACGCGCCCATGCCGCCGGTGTTGGGGCCTTCGTCGCCGTCGAGCAGGCGCTTGTGGTCCTGGCTGGTGGCCAGCGCGGTCACGTTCTTGCCGTCGCAAAGCACGATGAAGCTGGCTTCCTCGCCCTGCAGAAATTCCTCGATGACGACGCGCGCGCCGCCGTCGTTGTGCGACACGCCGAACTTGTTGTCGACCAGCATGAAGTCGACCGCCTCATGCGCTTCCTGCACGGTCAGGGCCACCACCACGCCCTTGCCGGCGGCCAGGCCGTCGGCCTTGACCACGATGGGCGCGCCCTTGGCGTCGATGTACGCATGCGCTGCGGCGGCGTCGGTGAAGGCCTCGTACTCGGCCGTCGGGATCTTGTGGCGCTTCATGAACGCCTTGGAAAACGCCTTGGAGCTCTCGAGCTGCGCGGCCGCCTGCGTGGGGCCGAAGATGCGCAGCCCGTGCGCGCGAAACTCGTCCACCACGCCGGCGGCCAGCGGGGCCTCGGGGCCGACCACGGTCAGCGCGATCTTTTCCTTCAGGGCCCACTCGCGCAGCGCGGCGGGCTCGGTGATGTCGATGCAGTCGAAGCGCGCGTCGCTCGCGGTGCCGCCATTGCCCGGGGCCACGTACACGCGGCTCACCCGCGTCGCCTGCAGCAGACGCCACGCCAGAGCGTGTTCACGGCCCCCTCCTCCAATTACCAGTACCTTCATTCGCGGGCCTTCATTTCTCTCTGAGATTCAAAACAATCACTGGCGCTTACTCGGACAGCGAGGCGTTGTGGAAGACGTCCTGCACGTCGTCCAGGTCCTCGAGCACGTCGAGCAGCTTCTGCATTCTTGCGGCGTCTTCGCCGGTCACGTCGACCACGTTCTCGGCGCGCATGGTGACTTCGGCCGCGTCGGGCTTCAGGCCGGCAGCTTCCAGCGCGTTTTTCACGGCTTCGAAGTCGGCCACGGCGGTGATCACCTCGATGGCGCCGTCGTCGTCGGCAACGACGTCTTCCGCGCCCGCCTCCAGCGCCACTTCCATCACCTTGTCTTCACTGGTGCCGGGGGCGAAGATGATCTGCCCGCAATGCTTGAACTGGAAGGCCACCGAGCCTTCGGTGCCCATGTTGCCGCCGTACTTGGAGAAGGCGTGGCGCACTTCGGCCACGGTGCGCACGCGGTTGTCGGTCATGGTGTCGACGATGATCGCCGCGCCGCCAATGCCGTACCCCTCGTAACGAATTTCTTCGTAATTGACGCCTTCGAGGTTGCCCGTGGCCTTGTCGATGTTGCGCTTGACGGTGTCGATGGGCAGGTTCACCGCCTTGGCTTTTTCCACCGCCAGCCGCAGCCGGGGGTTGGCGCTCAGGTCAGCGCCGCCGGCACGTGCCGCCACCGTGATTTCGCGAATGGCGCGGGTCCAGAGCTTGCCGCGCTTTTCGTCCTGACGGCCCTTGCGGTGCTGAATGTTTGCCCATTTGCTGTGTCCGGCCATGGCTTTCTCTCTCGCTGTCTTGTGTTTTCAAAGCAAGCGCCGAGTTTACTGTCCGGCGCGCACAACGCCCGGCCGGGGAGCTGGAATTCGGCCGGGGCCTTTTGGTGATAATCGTTCGATGACGCCACCGCATTCCGTAGTGCCAGGGAATTCCGAGATCCTGCCACCTCATGCTCCCCTGCCGCTGTACTACAAGACCGAGGCGGAGCACCAGGCGTTCCTGCTGCGCATCTTCGACAGCACCGCCGCGGACTACGACCGCATCGAAAGCGTGCTGGCCTTCGGCACCGGCCCCTCCTACCGTCGCGACGCGCTGCGCCAGGCCGGGCTCGCCGCTGGTGCGCAGGTGCTGGACGTGGGCATCGGCACCGGGCTGGTGGCCCGCGAGGCGCTCAAGCTCATCGGTTCCGCCGGCCAGCTGGTGGGCGTGGACCCCAGCCCCGGCATGATGGGCCAGGTCAAACTGCCCGGCGTCGAGCTGATTCGCGGCGTGGCCGAAGACCTGCCCCGCCCCGACGCCAGCTGCGACTTCGTGAGCATGGGCTACGCCATGCGCCACATCAGCGACGTGGCCGCCGCCTTCAGCGAATTCCACCGCGTGCTGCGCCCGGGTGGGCGGGTAGCGGTGCTGGAAATCACCAAGCCCGAGGGCCGCGTGGCCACCGCGATGCTCAAGGGCTACATGCGCGCCGTGGTGCCGCTGATCGCCCGCGTCGTCGGCCGCCAGCGCAACACCTCGGAGCTGTGGCGCTATTACTGGGACACGATCGAGGCCTGCATTCCGCCGGAACGCGTGATGCAGGCGCTGACCGCTGCGGGCTTTCGCGACGTGCAGCGTCATGCCAGCCTGGGCGTGTTCTCCTCCTACACCGCCGTCAAACCGGAACAAACCGCCGAGGCCAGGTGACAGTGCGAGTTCAGGACCCCACCTCTTCCCACCTCTCTTCCCACCTGCGCGTAGAGCGCCTTTCATTGCCCGACAGCCTCGCGCTGGCCACTCGCGGCAAGGCGCCCTTTGCGGCGCTGGGCTACGGCACGCCGCATGGCGTGGCATGGATGCCGACCGTCAACGCCCGCGTGCTGTCGCCGCAGGGCGCCATGGCCGACGTGTGGCACGTGGGCGCGCCGCACATCGAGTCCGGCACCACCGGCATTGCGCGCTGGCGCACCGACGGCCACTGGCTGCTCGGCGCCATCGACCTGGACGAAGCCACTGAAAAGCAAGGCTTGGCCGAGCTCGCGCACCGCGCCTACCGCGACCTGTTCAAGACGCTCGACCAGGCCGGCGCGCCGCACCTGCAGCGCATCTGGAACTACCTGCCCCAGATCAACGCCGACGGCGGCGGGCTGGAGCGCTACCGCCAGTTCAACAAGGGCCGCCAGGAGGCATTTCTGGAAGCCGGCCGCGCCGCCTTCGAAGGCGCACCCGCGGCCTGCGCGCTGGGCATCCACCAGGGTGCGCTGTCGATCCGCTTCCTGGCCGGCCAGCAGGCGCCGTTGCCGGTGGAAAACCCGCGCCAGGTGTCGGCCTACCGCTACCCCGAAACCTACGGCCCGCGCTCGCCCACCTTCTCGCGCGCCGCGCTGGCCGACATCGGCGACGGCAACATCGCGCTGTTCATCTCGGGCACCGCCAGCATCGTGGGCCACGAAACCGTGCACCCCGGCGACGTGCTGGAGCAAACGCGCGAAACGCTGCGCAACCTGCAGGCGGTGGTGGACGCCGCCAATGCGCGCGGCACGGCGAAGTTTTCTTTGGCCGAGCTCGACTGCGTGGTCTATGTTCGCAACCCCTCGGACACCGACGCCGTGCGCGGCACTCTCGAAGGCGCGCTGGGCGCCGACGCGCCCCTGACGCGCCACGCCGTGTACCTGGAGGCCGACATCTGCCGCAGCGACCTGCTGGTCGAGATCGAGGCCCACACGGTCGCGGCCGGCCGGCTGCAGGCCTGACCGGTCGCCGTCCGACCGTTCACCGCCAGATTGACCGATTCAATGATTCGCGTGCTGCGATTTTTCACATCGATTCCGCTCGCGTTGCTGCTCTACGCGCTGCTGCTGTGCCTGGGCCTGATCTCGCTGGTCTGGAACCTGGTGGCCATGCTGCTCTATCCGGTGCTGCCGGCGAGGCCCGCGCGCGCGCTCGGCCGCATGACCATCGCCTTGGCCTACCGCATGTTCTGGTGGCTGGCCTCGGCCACCGGCATGATGCGCATCGACGCCGCCTGCCTGGACCCGATGCGCAAGGAGCCCGGCGTGATCTTCGTGGCCAACCACCCCACCATGCTCGACGCGCTGCTGCTGGTGGCACGGCTGCCGCGCAGCGCCTGCATCATGAAGGCCGACCTGATGGGCAACATTTTTCTGGGCGCGGGCGCCCGGCTGGCGCGCTACATCAGCAACAAGTCGGCCCGCAGCATGGTGCGGCTTGCGGTGAACGACCTGCGCAACGGCGGGCAGCTCGTGATCTTTCCCGAAGGCACGCGCACCGTGACGCCGCCGCTCAACCCGTTTCGCGCCGGCACCACCCTCATCGCCAAGCTGGCGCAGGCGCCCATTCAAACGGTGTTCATCGACACCGACTCGCCCTATCTGGGCAAGGGCTGGCCGCTGTGGCGCGTGCCGCCGCTGCCCGTGGTCTTTACCCTGCGCCTGGGCAAGCGCTTTGCGCCGACGCAGGACAGCGACGTGCTGCAAGCCGACCTCGAACATTACTTTCGCCAAAACCTGGAACAGCGCGCCACCGACGCGTCCCCCGAATGCCAGACGCCTCGCGCACCCACCTTGTCCTGATTCCCAGCTACAACACGGGCGAGCGCCTGTTCTCGACCGTTCAGGCTGCGCGTGCGCAGTGGAGCCCCGTGTGGGTGGTGGTCGACGGCAGCGACGACGGCACCGGCGAGCGGCTGCAGCAACTGGCCGCCAACGACCCCGGCCTGCGCGTGTGGGTGCTGCCGCAGAACCAAGGCAAGGGCTCCGCCGTGCTGCACGGGCTGCGCGCGGCCAGGGACGCCGGCTTCACGCATGCACTGACCATGGATTCCGACGGCCAGCATCCGGCGGACCTGATTCCTGAATTCATGAAGGCCTCGCTGGCCCGGCCAGAGACCATGGTGCTCGGGCGGCCGGTGTTCGACGCCAGCGCGCCGCTGCTGCGCGTGCGCGGCCGGCGCGTGTCCAACGGCTGGACCCAGCTGGAAACCCTGTTCGCCGGCGTGGGCGATTCGCTCTACGGCTTTCGCGTGTACCCGGTGGCCGACCTGATCGCGGTGATGGCGCGCCAGCCCTGGATGCGGCGCTTCGACTTCGACACCGAAGCCGTCGTGCGGCTGGCCTGGCGCGGCGTGAAGCCGGTGAACATCGACGCGCCGGTGAAATACCTGACGGCGGAAGAAGGCGGGGTGTCGCACTTTCGCTATGGGCGCGACAACGTGCTGCTGACCTGGATGCACACGCGGTTGATGGTCGAGTTCGTGCTGCGGCTGCCGGGGCTGGTGTTTCGCAAGCTGGCGAAGAAGGCACCGTTTCAGGACTGATGTCTTGTTCCCTCTCCCTTTGGGAGAGGGTCAGGGTGAGGGCATGTGCCGCCGATGAGGCGCGCTGTCATTCGAGGCCGCTGCCCTCACCCCGCCCTTTTCCAGAGGGAGAGGGAGAAACAGCCGCCCCGCCCAGCGCCTTGTACAGCGTCATCGTCGCATTGAGCTGATTCAACCGGTTCAACGCCAGCGACACTTCCGCCGTGCGCCGGCGGTCCTTCGCGTCGAGCACCGGCTGCAACGCCGTCGCACCCGCGCGATAGCGCACCTCCGACAACCGCTCCGCGCGCTGCGCCTCCTGCAGCGCCAACACCAGTTTGTCGCTCTCGTTGCGCAACTGCGTGCGTGACGACAAAGCGTTCTCCACCTCCGACAGCGCGGTGTAGAGCGACTGCCGAAAACCCACCACCGCCTCTTCGTACTGCGTCTGCGATACGCCCACGCTGAGCCGCGCGGTGTTCCATTGCAGAAAGGGCAACACCAGTCCGGCGCCGAGCGTGGCCACCGGGTTCTTCAGCAGCTCGCCCAGCGCGGTGCTCGACGTGCCCAGCGAGCCCGTGAGGCTCAGCGCGGGATAGAAGCCGGTGCGCGTGGCGTCGACATTGGCCAGCGCACTGCGCAAGCGCTGCTCGGCCGCGCGCAGGTCCGGGCGCCGGCCCAGCAGGTCGGCCGGCACGCCGGCATCGATGGCGGGCAAGGCGATGTCCGGCAGCCGCGGCGGCTCGACCGGCATCGGTTCAACCGCCGTCGCCTGCGGCGGCCGGTCGAACAGAACGGCCAGCGCATTGCGTGCCTCGACGCGCTGCTGCAGCAACTGCGTGTGCGCCGCTTCCTGCGTTGCCAGGTTCTGCCCGGCCTGCGCCACGTCCAGCCCCGACACCGCGCCGGCCGCGTACTTCACGCGCACCAGCGCCAGAATGCGCCGGCCGTCTTCGATGCCGGCTTCGCTCAACGCAATGCGCTGGTTGAGGTAGCCGGTCTGCCAATAGAGCCCGGCCGTGGTGCCGACCAGCGCAAGCGCGGTGGCCTGCCGGTCGGACTCGGTCGCCTTCAGCGTCCAGTCGGCGGCGCTGCGTTGCGCGGCCAGGCGCCCCCACAGGTCGATCTCGTAGCTCAGGGTGACAAGCGACGTCGATGCCGACCCGGCCACGCCGCCGCGCTTCAGGTCGTAAGACCGGCTGGTGCTGGCCTGCCCCACCACGTCCGGCGTGAGGTTGGTGTGGGCCAGGCCCGCCTGCAGTTGCGCGCGCTGCACGCGAATGCCGGCCGCGGCCAGGTCGTTGTTGCTGCGCAGCGCGTCGTCGATCAGGCGGTCGAGCTGCGGGTCATTGAACGACGCCCACCAGTTTTCGGACAGCACCGCGGCCACGCTCCCGGCATCGGTGGCGGCCGGCTGTTGCTGCCAGGCCTGAGGCATTTCCAGCGGCCGCTGTTCGCGCCGCTCCGGCTGAAACAGCGTGCAGCCGCCGAGCGCCCAAACGACCGCCACCGCCACGGGAAGAAGGCGCACCCTACTCACGCGCCAACGCCTCGATAGGGTCCAGCCGCGCCGCGTTGCGCGCCGGCAGGTAGCCGAACAGCACGCCGATCAGCGTCGCGCACAGGAACGCCGACACCACCGCGCCCAAGGAAAAGATCATTTGCCATTGCTTCACGAAAAGCGAAAACAGAAAACTGATGCCATAGGACAGCGTCACGCCGATCAACCCACCCACCAGGCACACCAGCACCGCCTCGGTCAGGAACTGCTGCAGCACGTCGCTCTGGCGCGCGCCCACGGCCATGCGAATGCCGATCTCGCGGGTGCGCTCGGTCACCGACACCAGCATGATGTTCATCACGCCGATGCCGCCCACCACCAGCGAAATGACTGCAATGAGCGACAGCAGCAGCGTGAGCGACTGGCTCGTGCGTTCGGCCGTCTTCACGATGCTGTCCATGTTGAAGGTGAAAAAGTCCTTGCTGCCGTGGCGCATGGTGAGCAGCTTGACGATGCTGTCCTCCGCCGCCTTGGTCGGCTGGTCGTCGCGAATGCGCACCGTGATGCTGTCGAAGTGCTGCTGCCCGAAGAGCCGGCTCGCGCCCGTGCTGTACGGCAGCCAGATGTTGAGCGACTTGTTCTCGCCGAACATGCTCTTCTTTTCCTGCGACACCCCAATCACCGTGCATGGCAGGTTGCCCACCAAGATGATCTTGCCGACCGGGTCGGCGCCGTCGGGAAACAGCTTGCGCTGGGTGTTCTGGTCGATCACCACCACCTGCGACTGGTGGCGCACGTCGCTGGCGGTGAAGGCCGCGCCGCGCGCCATCTGGATGTCCCGCACGCGAAAAAAACTGTCGCTCACGCCGTTGACCGTGCCGTTGATGTCCACGCTGCGGTAGCGCAGGCGCAGGCCGCGCTGGGTGGAGGGCGTCACGCTGTGCACGTAGGGCTGGGCGGCAATGGCGTCCAGGTCGGCCGGTGCCAGCGTGCGGATGCTGGTGGCCTTGTCGTCGCCGAAGTCGCGGCCTGGGTACACGTCCAGCGTGTTGGTGCCGATGGCCCGGATGTCCGACAGCACGAAGCGCTTGGCGCCCTCCCCGATGGCCACGATCGACACCACCGACGTGATGCCGATCACGATGCCCAGCATGGTGAGCGCGGTGCGCATGCGGTGCGCCATCATCGAGCGCCAGGCCATGCGAAAGGCTTCCGCAAAGCGGGCCCAGCCGGTGCTGAAGCGCGCAATGCCCAGCTTGGGGCGGGTCATGGTCATGGGCGGCGCCGCGTCGGCTGCCACGTCGGGCGCCGGTGCGGCCACCGGCGGCACGTTGACCCGGTCGCCCACGATCACGCCGTCGGCAATCTCGATGATGCGTTCGGTGCAGCTCGCCACCTGCATGTCGTGCGTCACGATGATCACGGTGTGCCCCTGCGCATGCAGCTCGCGCAGGATGCCGATCACCTCCTGCCCGCTCTTGCTGTCGAGCGCGCCGGTCGGCTCGTCGGCCAGGATCACCTGCCCGCCGTTCATGAGCGCGCGCGCAATGCTCACGCGCTGCTGCTGGCCGCCCGACAGCTGGCTGGGCCGGTGCTCGGTGCGGTCGCCCAGCCCCAGCCGCTCGAGCAACTGGCGCGCACGGGTGTCGCGTGCCTCGCCGTCGGTGCCGGCATACACGGCGGGCACCTCGACGTTGCCGGCGGCCGTGAGGTGCTGCATCAGGTGGTAGCGCTGAAAGATGAAGCCGAAGTGCTCGCGCCGCAGCTCGGCCAGCGCGTCGCTGTTCAGCGTGCCCACGTCGTGGCCCGACACCGTGTAGGTGCCTGTGCTCGGTCGGTCGAGGCAGCCCAGGATGTTCATCAGCGTCGACTTGCCCGAGCCCGACGCGCCCACGATGGCCAGCATCTCGCCGCTGCCGATGTCGAGGTCGACGTCCTTCAGCACCTGCACCTGCTGCTCGCCCGACGGAAAGCTGCGGCCGATGCCGCGCAGGGCCAGCAGCGGCTGCTTGGTCCGCCCGGCTGGCGTCATGGGCGCTTGCCCCGCGGGCCGCCTTCGGCGCCATCACCACGCTCCGCCAGCGCCGAGGGGTCGCCCGTGATCACGGTGTCGCCCTCGGCAAGACCGTCGAGCACCTGCGCCTGAAAGTTGTTGCTGATGCCCACGCGCACCTGGCGTTTTTCCACGCTCTGGTCGGCCTTGAGCACGCGCACTTCCTGGCGGCCGTCCTTGTCGCGCGCGCCCAGCGCGGTCAGCGGCACGGTCAGGGCCTGCTTCGCCTCGCCCAGAAGAATGGCGACCTGCGCCGTCATGTCGACACGCAGCGTGCGCTCCGGGTTGGGTACGTCGAACAGCGCGTTGAAGAACACTGCGTTGTTGATCTTCTCGGGCGAGGGCTGCACTGCGCGCAGCGTGCCGTGGTAGCGCGTGTCGGGATCGCCCAGGATGGTGAAGTACACCGGCTGGCCGGGCTTGACGCGCACCACGTCGGCCTCCGACACCTGCGCCTTCACCGTCATGGTCGACAGGTCGGCCAGCTTCATCAGCGTGGGCACCTGAAAGGCGGCCACCACGGTCTGGCCTTCGAGCGTGCTGATGGAGACCACGTCGCCGTCGATGGGCGCCACGATGCGCGTGTAAGACAGGTTGGTCTGCGCCGAGGCCACGGCCAGCTTCTGCTGGCGGATCTGCGCCTCCAGCGACACCGCATCGGCCCGCAGCGCGCGCAGCTCGGCGTCGGCGCTTTCCATGTCCTGTCGGGGGGCGGCGTCCTGCGCCAGCATCTCCTGCTGGCGCGTCCAGGTGAGCTGGGCCTGCTTCACGCGCACCTCCTTGGCCAGGCGCTGCGCCTGCAGGTTCTCCAGCTTGGCCTGCTCCTGCGCCAGCGTGTTCTGCGAAATGACGGGGTCGATCTCGGCGAGCCAGTCGCCCTTTTTCACGCGCTGGCCCAGCTCCACTTTCAGCGACTTGAGCTGGCCGCTCACCTGCGCGCCCACCTCCACCTGCTTGAGCGCCTGCAGCACGCCGGTGGCGAGCACCGCGTTTTCAAGGTCGGTGCGCTGCACGGTGGCGGTGAGGTAGTCGATCTTCTTGGCGGGGCTGAACCAGAAGACCGACACCAGGCCCAGAAGAAGCACGGCAACGATGCCGTAGAGGAGCTTGCGCGAGCGCCGCTTGGGGGTGTTTGGCATGCAATGAGGCTGAAGTGAAGGCACGGTGGCCCGGAACACCGGGCCACCGTGAAGAAGGCGGGCCAGCCCCGGGGCGTGGCTGCGGCTTTGATCCTAGCCGCGGTTCCTGAAGGCCCCCTAAAGCCGGGGGCCGCATCGGGACATTGCGTCCGATGCGGTATCGGTGTGGCGTGTATTCAGCGTGCGCGGCGCGAGCGCACCAGCAACGTGACCAGCATCAGCGACAACACCGTGAACGCGATGAACGACCAGTTCGCCAGGCTCAGGCCGAACAGTGTCCAGTCGATCTTGGAGCAGTCGCCGCCGCCCCGAAAGATCATGGGCAGCGCGCGCTTCAGCGGAAAGGTCTCGATCATTCCGTACAGGTCGCGCCCGCAGGACACCACCTCCGGCGGGTACCACTGCAGCCAGCTCTGCGAGGCCGCCGTGTAGGCGCCGCCAATGGCCGACACCAGCGCCAGCACGCCGCCGGTCAGTTGCAGGCCCCGCTGGCGGAACACGCCGGCCAGCCCGGTGAACAGCGCCACCAGCACCAGCGCATACCGCTGCACGATGCACATGGGACAGGGCTCGAGCCCGACCACGTGCTGCAGGTAGAGCCCGAAGGCCAGCATGAGAACGCAGGCCAGGCAGATGAGCCCATACGCGCGGCGCGGCGCGCCGAAGTACCAATCGATCAAGGAGACACCCAATCTTCTTCTACGAACACCCTGGCCTTGCGCGGGTTGGCAACGACGGTGTCGCCTTCCTTCAAGCCAAGTTCACGGAACTGTTGCGCAGGGAGTTGCGCTTCGATGATGGTTCCGGAGCCCGGATTATCTGGATTCGTTTCGGTGGGTTCAAGTTCCAGCCGCGCGATGGGACCGACCACGATGGCGCGCGACAGCGTGGCGACGATGCCCGCGGCCCCCGCCACATAGCGTGTCACCTCGATGTCGTGCGGGCGCACATAGGCGCGCGCCTTGGCGTCGCGCGCACCGCTGTGCTCGGGCGAGTCCAGCCGCATGCCGTCGAGCTGCACCGCGCCATTGTCGGCCCGGCCGTGGAACAGGTTCACGTCGCCCAGAAAGCCGTAGACGAACGGGCTCGCGGGCTGGTCCCACACCTCTTGCGGGGAGCCGACCTGTTCGATCTGCCCCTTGTTGATGACCACCACGCGGTCGGCCACTTCAAGCGCCTCTTCCTGGTCGTGCGTGACAAAGATGGAGGTGACGTGCAGCTCGTCGTGCAGCCGGCGCAGCCAGCGGCGCAGTTCCTTGCGCACCTTGGCGTCGAGCGCGCCAAAGGGTTCGTCCAGCAGCAGCACCTTGGGCTCCACGGCCAGCGCGCGGGCCAGCGCAATGCGCTGGCGCTGCCCGCCCGAAAGCTGCGACGGGTAGCGGTCGGCCAGCCAGTCGAGCTGCACCAGCTTGAGCAGCTCGGTCACCTTGGCCTTGATCTGCGTGTCGCTCGGGCGCTCCTTGCGCGGCTTCACGCGCAGGCCGAAGGCCACGTTCTCGAACACGGTCATGTGGCGGAACAGCGCGTAGTGCTGAAACACAAAGCCCACCTGGCGCTCGCGCACATGCACGTCGGTGGTGTCTTCGCCCGAGAACAAAATGCTGCCGGTGTCGGCGGTTTCCAGCCCCGCGATGATGCGCAGCAGCGTGGTCTTGCCGCAGCCCGAAGGGCCGAGCAGCGCGACGAGCTCGCCCGACTGCACGTCGAGGTTCACGTTGCGCAGCGCGCGGAAGTCGCCGAACTGCTTGCTGATGTTGCGGATTTCGATGCTCATGGATCTCTGCCTGTGTCTTCGTCTGATTACTCCCTCGTCCCTTGGGGAGAGGGCCGGGGTGAGGCTTCTGGCCTCACCCGAAACTGCGTCAAGCCGCCGACGTTTCTGGCGGCCGCTCCGGCGGCAGCTCGGCAATGGCTTTCATCTCGCGCTCATGCCGCCACTCGATCACCGACTTGATCACCAGCGTGACCAGCGCCAGGATGGCCAGCAGCGAGGCCACGGCAAACGCGGCCACCGACTGGTATTCGTTGTAGAGCACTTCCACATGCAGCGGCATGGTGTTGGTCTGCCCGCGGATGTGGCCCGACACCACCGACACCGCGCCAAACTCGCCCATGGCGCGCGCGTTGCAAAGAATCACGCCGTACAGCAGGCCCCACTTGATGTTGGGCAGCGTCACGCGCCAGAAGGTCTGCCAGCCGGTCGCGCCCAGCACGATGGCGGCCTGTTCTTCGTCGGTGCCCTGCGCCTGCATCAGCGGAATGAGTTCGCGCGCGATGAAGGGGAAGGTGACGAACACGGTGGCCAGCACGATGCCGGGCACGGCAAAGATGATCTTGATGTCGTGCTCCGCGAGCCAAGGGCCGATCCAGCCCTGCGCGCCGAACACCAGCACGTAGATGAGGCCGGCCACCACGGGCGACACCGCGAACGGCAGGTCGATCAGCGTGGTGAGAAAGGCCTTGCCCCGAAACTCGAACTTGGCCACGGCCCAGGCCGCGGCCACGCCGAACACGAGGTTCATGGGCACGGTGATGGCGGCGGTGATCAGCGTGAGGCGAATGGCGCTCCAGGCGTCGGGTTCCTTCAGTGCTTCAAGGTACGCCGAAACGCCTTTGCGCAGCGCCTCGGTCGCCACGGCCGCCAGCGGCAGCACCAGGAACAGGAACATGAACGCGAGCGCAATGCCGATCAGCGTCCAGCGCACCCAGGGCGCTTCTGTGGTGCCGGCTTTCGCGCGGCGAACGATCTTGGAAGGTGCGCTCATGTCATGCCCCCGCCCGACGACGCTGCCACGCTTGCAGCCCGTTGATGACCAGCAACAGCAGGAACGAAATGACCAGCATCACCAGCGCCACAGCCGTGGCCCCCGCGTAGTCGTACTGCTCCAGCTTGCCGATGATGATCAGCGGCGTGATCTCCGAAATCATCGGCATGTTGCCGGCAATGAAGATCACCGATCCGTACTCGCCAATGGCCCGCGCAAAAGCCATCGCAAAGCCCGTCAGCAAAGCCGGTGCAATGGCCGGAAAGATCACCTTGGTGAACGTCTGCAGACGCGTGGCACCCAGCGACGTTGCGGCCTCTTCAAGCTCTTTTTCGGTGTCTTCCAGCACCGGCTGCACCGTGCGCACCACGAACGGCAACCCGATGAAGATCAGCGCAATCACGATGCCCGCCGGCGTGAACGCCAGCTTGATGCCGTGCGGCTCCAGCAACTGCCCGATCCAGCCATTGCCCGCGAGCAGCGCCGTCAGCGAAATGCCGGCCACCGCCGTCGGCAGCGCGAACGGCAGGTCGACCAGCGCGTCGACGATGCGCTTGCCCGGAAACTTGTAGCGCACCAGCACCCAGGCCACCAGCAGGCCGAACACCGCGTTCACCAGCGCCGCAATCAGCGACGCGCCGAAGGTCAGCCGGTACGAGGCCATCACGCGCGGCGCGGTCACCGCCACCCAGAACTGGTCCCATGTCAGCGTGAAGGTCCGAAAGACCAGCGCCGACAGCGGAATCAGCACGATCAGGCTGAGGTAAAGAATGGAGAAGCCGAGCGTGATGTGAAAACCCGGCAGCACGCGCTTGGCGCCACCTGCCCGGTTGGCACGCGAAAAAGGCGCTCCCGCGGACGGGAGCGCCGAAGAAACAGCGCCGCTCATTTACTTGCCGCCGGGGGTGTACAGCTTGTCGAACTGGCCGCCGTCGTTGAAGTGCACCTTCTGCGCTTCGCCCAGGCTGCCGAACAGTTCCTGCACCGTGAAGAGCTGCAGCGGCTTGAAGGTGGCGGCGTACTTCTTCAGCACGGCCTGCGAACGCGGACGCAACGCATGCTTGGCGGCAATTTCCTGCGCTTCGTCGGAGTACAGCCAGTCAAGGTAGGCCTTGGCCAGCTCGCCGGTGCCCTTCTTGTTGACGGTGCGCTCCACCACGGCCACCGGGTTCTCGGCCACGATGCTGATCGACGGGTACACCGAGTCGACCTTGCCGGTGCCGAATTCACGGTCGATGGACACCACTTCCGACTCGAAGGTGATCAGCGCGTCGCCGATGTTGCGTTGCAGGAAGGCCGTGGTTGCATCGCGCCCGCCGCGTGCCAGCACGGGCACGTTCTTGAAGAGCTTGCCGACGAACTCGGCGGCCTGGGCGTCGGTGCCGCCCTTCTTCTTGATGTAGCCCCAGGCGGCCAGGTAGGCGTAGCGGCCGTTGCCGCCGGTCTTGGGGTTGACGATCACCACCTGCACGCCGGGCTTGATCAGGTCGTCCCAGTCCTTGATGCCCTTGGGGTTGCCGTTGCGCACCAGGAACAGCATGGTCGAGGTGGTGGGCGATGCGTTGTCGGGGAATTTCTTGGGCCAGTCCTTGGCGACCACGCCGGTGCTGGCCAGAAAGTCGATGTCGGTCGAGGTGTTCATCGTGACCACGTCGGCGTCCAGGCCGTCGGCCACCGAGCGCGCCTGGGCGCTGGAGCCGCCGTGCGACTGGTCGATCTTCACGTCCTTGCCCGTGGCCTTCTTGTAGTGCGCCACGAAGGCCGCGTTGTAGTCCTTGTAGAACTCGCGGGCCACGTCGTAGGAGGCGTTCAGCAGCGTCGTGCCCTGGGCAAAGGCGGCGTTGCCGGCGAATGCGGAGGACGCCAGCGCGAGCACGGCGACGAAGGTCTTGATTCTGGAAGTCATGTGATTGCCAAGGTTTCTGAAAATTCACGGCCCGCCGACCAGGCGGCGGGCTCGTCGGTCAGCGATTGCAGCAGGGCCAGGCCAAGCGGCCAGTCTCCGTGCCCGGAATCGATGTTGATGTGGCCCGCATTCTGCATGCGCACGAACTCGCTGCCCCAGGCGCGCGAATAGGCACCCGCGAGCCGAATGGGGCAATAGGGGTCGTTGCTGCTGGCCACCACGATGCTGCGGTACGGCAGCGCGGCGTAAGGCACGGGCGCAAAGTCTGACAGCACCGCGCGGCGCTCCGGATCGGCCGGTGCCACCAGCAAGGCGCCCTGAATGCGCGCCGCCGCGGCGGGCGGCAAATGCGCCGTGGCAATGCAGCCCAGGCTGTGCGCGGCAATCACCACCGGGCCGTCGCTCTCCATCACCAGCTTGGCCAGCGCGGGCACCCAGGCGTCGCGCCGGGGCGAGGCCCAGTCGTCCTGCACCACGCGCGCCGCGCCCGGAATGCGCGACTCCCACAGGCTCTGCCAATGGCCGGGCCCGGAGTCGCGCCAACCGGGCACGATGATGATGCGGGTCTGCATGACGGCGCCGCCCTGCCCTTACTTGTTGGGCTGCGGCGTGATGCGCAGATAAGGCTTGATGGCCTTGAAGCCCTTGGGAAAGCGCTCGGCCAGCTCGGCCGGGTCCTGAATGCTCGGCACGATGACCACGTCGTCGCCGTCCTTCCAGTTCACGGGCGTGGCCACCTTGTGGCTGTCGGTGAGCTGCAGCGAGTCGATCACGCGAATGATCTCGTCGAAGTTGCGCCCGGTCGATGCCGGGTAGGTGATGGTGGTGCGGATCACCTTCTTCGGGTCGATGATGAACACGCTGCGAACGGTGGCCGTGGCCGAGGCGTTCGGGTGAATCAGGTCGTACAGGTCGGCCACCTTGCGGTCGGCGTCCGCAATGATGGGGAAGTTGACCGTGGTGTTCTGCGTTTCGTTGATGTCCGCGATCCATTCCTTGTGCTTGGTGGCCGGGTCCACGCTCAGCGCGATGGGCTTCACGCCGCGCTTGGCAAACTCGCCCGACAGCGCCGCGGTCTTGCCCAGCTCGGTGGTGCACACCGGTGTGAAGTCGGCGGGGTGCGAGAAGAACACGACCCACGAGTCACCGGCCCATTGATAGAAGTCGAGGGGGCCTTCGCTGGAATCCTGGGTGAAATTGGGGGCGGTGTCGCCGAGACGCAAAGTTGCCATGGTCGCTCCTGGAGGGATGGGAGCCTCGGATTGTGCGAACCATCGCTTCAATGCCAAACGAATATCTGCTTGTTTGGTTATGACGTTTTTTGCATAAGCAATTCGAGTGGCATCGGCGAAGCGCTACCTTTTCAATCGCACTTTGTGTGCTGCGGCCAGACGCAAGCGGTGTCTTTCACCTCAAAACATCCGCATTTCGTCGTTCTGCAGGTGCTCCACCAAAAAGTCGATCAGCCGCCGCACCGCCGGCACCAGCGCGCGCCGGGCCGGAAACACCATGTGCGCGATCACCGGGGAAGGCCCCCAGCCCGGCAGCACGCGCACCAGCCGGCCGGCCTCCACGTCGGCCCGGCACATGTAGTCGGGCAGCAGGGTCGCGCCCACGCCGCCCAGGGTGCCGAACTGCAGCGTGGCCAGGTCGTCGGCCACGTAACGCGGCGAGTGCGTGTGCACGTGGAACTGGCCGTTCGGCCCTTCGAGCCGCCAGTCGGCCCGCCCCTCGCCGTTGACCGACATCGAGGCCGTCGGCAGCTTGGCCAGGTCGGCGGGCGAATCGATGGGACCGAAGCGCGCCAACAGCTCCGGGCTGGCGACCAGCACGCCGCGGCTGCTGCCGAAGGTCTTGGCGACCAGCAGCGCGCTGTCTTCGATGACCGGGCGCACGCGCAGCGCGATGTCGATGCCCTCCTCGATCAGGTCGACCGGCCGGTTGAGCAGCCGCATGTCGATGCGCACCGCCGGGTAGCGCGCCATGAACACCGGCATCAGCTGCGCCAGGCCGCTGTGCGAGATGGTCACCGGGCAGCTGATGCGCACCAGCCCGCTGGGCTCGGTCTGCACCTGCGCCACCGCCTCGGCCGCCGCCTGCGCCGCGTCGCGCATGGCGGAGGCATGGCGCAAATAGATTTCGCCCGCCGGTGTGAGCGACAGGCGCCGGGTGCTGCGCTGCATCAACTGCACGCCCAGGCGCTCTTCCAGATCGGCCACGCGGCGCGACAGCCGCGACTTGGGAATGCCCAGCGCCCGGCTGGCCGCCGCGAAGCCGCCGCGTTCGGCCACTTCGGCAAAGAAAACCATGTCGTTGAGGTCTTGCATGGCTTCATTGTCCTGCAAACAGAACGATGAGTGCGATTTTTGGCTACTTATCAGCCAATCGATCCAAAAATAGAATTCTCACATCCGCCGGCCAATTGAGCGCCGACTGCCAACACAGAAAGTGATTGATTGATATGAAGCTGCTCCACATCGACTCCAGCATCCTGGGCACCAACTCGACCTCGCGCCTGCTCTCGGCCGAAGCCGTGACCGCCTGGCGTGCCGCCCACCCTGACACCGACGTCGAGTACCTCGACCTGGCGGTGGACACCCCTTCGCACTTCAGCGCCGACGCGCTGGGCATCAAGACCGGCGTGCAAGCGCAGCCGACCGAAGCGCAGTTGCGTGAAAACGCGCTGTCCGAAAAGCTGGTGAGCCAGTTCCTGGCCGCGGACGTGATCGTGATTGGCACGCCGTTCTACAACTTCTCGATTCCCACGCAGCTGAAGGCCTGGATCGACCGTCTGGCGCAAATCGGCCGCACCTTCAAGTACACCGAAAAGGGCCCTGTCGGTCTGGCCGGTGGCAAGACGGTGATCGTGGCATCGACCCGCGGTGGCGCTTATTCGACGAGCGAAGGCGGTCAGGCGATGGAACATCAGGAGAGCTACCTGAAGGTGATCTTCGGTTTCTTCGGCATCACCGATGTGCGTTTCGTGCGCGCTGAAGGTCTGGCAATGGGCGACGAAGCCAAGGCCAAGGCTCTGGCGGCGGCCCGTTCCGACATTCTGGTGGCGACGGGTGAAGCTGCTAACCAGCGCGACGCTGCTATTGCAGCCTGAGTTTTCTGCTCCCCAAAACTTTTCGCGGACTGTTTGAACGGTCTGCGCAGGGTTTTAAAAAAGCCCTCCGGATTTGCGTTCGGAGGGCTTTTTCATTTGTGGCGGTGAAGGCTTCAGCGGTGTTCGGGTCAGTTCAGTTCAGTTCAGTTCAGTTCAGTTCAGTTCAGGGCGACGCTCACGCCGACGGGGTGCCTTGCTCCGCGAATGTCCCCCGGGGCTTCGCCCCTCCTCCTTTATTTCGCTGCGCAAGGCACCCCATCGACGTGAGCGTTGTTAAGAGCGGCGGTTGATCGTGCGATCACCGCAGAGCGTGCCCTGGTGCACAGGGCGTCGGGTGCTCCCCGCAGCGAAATAAAGGAGGAGCGAAGCGGGGGACATTCGCGGAGGGGAGTACCCGACGGCCTGTGCACGCGCCCTGAACAGGAGCCCGGAGCCAAGACCCCGAACCCGACCCCGAAGACTCAGGCCGAGTGCGTCTTGACCCAGGCGACGTACTTGTCCATCCAGCCCTGGAGGAATTTTTTCGAGCCTTCGTTGCCGATGTGACCCTTGTCGTCGAACAGGTCGTCCTTCGCCTGCAAAAACACCTCGGGCGCTCCCATGGTGGGCACGTCGAGGTACGCCAGGATGTTGCGCAAATGCTGCTGCGCCAACGCAGTGCCGATGGCGCCCACCGACACGCCCAACACGCCAGCCGGCTTGCCACCCCACGCGCTCTGACCATAAGGGCGCGAAGCGTGATCGATCGCGTTCTTCAACACGCCCGGAATCGAACGGTTGTACTCCGGCGTGACGAACAACAGCCCCTGCGCCGCCGCAATCTCCGTCTTCAAACGCTTCACCGGCGCAGCCTGGTTGCCGTCGTCGTCCTGGTTGTACAGCGGCAGGTCGTCGATGCGCAGCGTCTCGAAAGTGAAGTCCGACGGGGCCAGGTGCGCCAGCGCAAGCGCCAGCTTGTGGTTGTACGAATCCTTGCGCAGGCTGCCGACGATGACGGCAATACGGGTCTGGGCCATGGGTGAAGCTCCTTGAGTGGGAAAGCCAATGGGGGTCGAAATGACGAAGATCATTATGCGAACCGGCCAAGTCCTTTTCTTGAAAGGTTCATGCAGCGCTTTGTAGATTTGCGCGCCAGTTTGCGCATGAGCAAATGACGAAAGCTTCGTGGCACGGCACGGCGGCGGCTCCTAGAGTCGCGGATTTTTCTCCTTCGCCATGCACACCCCTTCGCTCTCCCGCCGCCAGCTTCTTCGCGCCGGCACCGCCGCTGCGGTCACCGCTGCCGCCACCCCGCTCTTCGCCCAGACCCGCACCAAGACGCTGCGCATCGGCTACCAGAAGTTCAACACGCTCAACATCCTCAAGGGCACCGGCCAGCTGGAGAAGGCGCTCGCGCCGGCCGGCGTGAAGCTCGAGTGGGCGGAGTTTCTCGGTGGCAGCCAGCTGTCGGAGGCACTGGCCACCGGCGCCATCGACTTCGGCCATGCCTCGGACGGCATCGGCATCTTTCAGCAGGCCAGCGGCAAGGGCCTGGTGTACCTGGCGGCCGAAAGCCCCTACCCCGGCGGCGTGGGCTTTCTGGTGCCGCGCGACTCGCCCCTTCGCAGCGTGCGCGACCTGAAGGGCAAGCGGGTCGTCACCGGGCGCGGCTACAACACGCAGTACGTGCTGATCCGCGCGCTGGAGGCCGCCGGCCTGCGCTACGAGGACATCGAGCCGGTGTACATCGTCACCGCGTCGGACACCATCGCGGCCTACCAGTCGGGCAGCGTGGCGGCCATCGGGCTGTGGGACCCGTTTTTGGCCGCCGCGCAGCTCGCGACCGAATCGCGCGTGCTGTTCGACGGCACCGGCCTGAGCGGCAACCGCACCTACCACTTTGCGCAGCCTGAGTTCGCGCGCGCCAACGCCGACGTGCTGCGCACCGTGTTCAGCGAACTGCGCAAGGCCAACGAATGGGCGCAGGCGCACCCGGCCGACGTGGTCGCCACGCTGGCGCCGCAGCTCAAGGTCGACCCCAAGGTGCTGGCGCTGGCCACCGAACGGCGGCACTATGGCGTGGTTGCGCTCACGCCCGCCATCGCCAAGGAACAGCAAGGCCTGGCCGACGTGTTCGCGCAGCTCAAGCTCATTCCCAAGCCCATCGAGGTGAAGGACGCCTTCTTCGACCTGAACCTCGTCTGACACCCACTCCCAAGTGACATCCTCCAATCACTTCGACGTCATCGTCGTCGGCCTGGGCGCCCTTGGTGCCGCCACGCTCTACCAGCTCTCGCAACGCGGCGCGCGGGTGCTGGGCATCGACCAGTTCGCGCCGCCCCACGACCTGGGCTCCTCGCACGGCGACTCGCGCATCACGCGGCTAGCCATTGGCGAGGGCAATGAATACGCGCCCTTCGTGCAGCGCTCGCACGCCATCTGGCGCGAGCTGGAGGCGCGCACCGGCAAGCCACTGATGACCACCACCGGCGGCCTGGTGCTGGGCCCGCGCGACGGCGCCGCGGCGCACCACGGCAAGACCGACTTCGTGCGCGGCACCATCGCCTGCGCCGAGCGCTTCGGCATTGCGCATGAAGTGCTGGACGCCGCCGGCATTCGCCAGCGCTTTCCGCAGTTCCATTTGCAGGGCAACGAAATCGGCTACCACGAGCGCGACGCCGGCTTCGTGCGGCCCGAAGACGCCATTGGCGCGCAACTGGCCGTCGCCCGCGCCACGGGCGCGCAAACGCGCACCGGCGAGCGGGTGCGCGCGGTAGAGCCGGTGGGCAACGGCGACACCGTGCGCGTGCACACCGACACCGCCAGCTTCACCGCCGACCAGGTGGTGGTGGCGGCCGGCGCGTGGCTGCCCGAGTTTCTGGGGCAGCAGGCGCGCAGCGATTGGCAGGCCCACTTCTCGGTGCACCGCCAGGTGATGCACTGGTTCGACACCGGCAGCGCCGCCGCCGACTTCGCGCCTGAGCGCTTCCCCATCTTCATCTGGATGTACGGCGACGGCGAAGAAGACTACATGTACGGCTTTCCGTCGTCCGACCCGGCGCAGCCCGCGCTCAAGGTGGCGACCGAGCAGTACACGCACGCCACCACGCCCGACACGCTGGAGCGCACCGTGCGCCCCGAGGAAAGCGCCGCCATGTACCGCGAGCGCGTGGCCGGGCGCTTTCCGCAGATCGGCGGGCGCGTACTGAAAGCGCGTGCCTGCATGTACACCGTGACACCCGACAACCGCTTTGTGATCGACGCGCTCGACGGCCTGCCCAATGTGCTGATCGCCTCGGCCTGCTCGGGCCACGGCTTCAAGCACTCGGCCGGGCTGGGCGACGCCATTGCAGACCATGTGCTCGGCCGCAAAAGCGCGCTCGACCTGTCGCCCTTTGCCCGGCGGCGGCTGCTGGAGAAAGCGCCGGGCTGAAGCAGCGTCGCGCGATCGGGCGCATCATCGCGACCGATCTTTTTTCCGACTCAGGAGCAGCGAAGGCGATGAAAGCGATGAAATTTCTGGTGGTGGGTGCCGGCGCACTCGGTGGTTACTTCGGCGGGCGTCTGCTGGAGGCGGGGCGCGACGTCACCTTTCTGCTGCGCCCGCGCCGCGCGGCGCAGCTCGCCAAGACCGGCCTGGTGGTGCAAAGCCCGTTCGGCAACCTGCAGCTGCCCGCCCCCAGGCATGTGCTGGCCGACGGCATCGACGGGCCGTACGACGTGGTGGTGGTCGGCAGCAAGGCCTACGACCTCGACGCGACCATGGACTCGTTCGCACCGGCCGTCGGGCCCAACACCGTGATCCTGCCGCTGCTGAACGGCATGGGCCACATCGACCGGCTGGCAGAGCGCTTCGGCGCGCAGCGCGTGCTGGGCGGCCTGTGCATGATTTCCGCCACGCTCGACGACGACGGCCGCGTGCTGCACCTGAACGACATGCACGGCCTGAGCTACGGCGAACGCGCCGGCGGCCGATCGGCACGGGTGGACGACATCGCGGCCCAGTTCGCGGGCGCGAAGTTCGACGCCACGGCCAGCGAGAACATCACGCAGGACATGTGGGAAAAGTGGGTCTTCATCGCCTCTGCGGCGGGCCTCACGAGCCTGATGCGCGCGTCCATCGGCGACATCGTGGCGGCAGGCGGGCAGGACGTGGCGCTGTCGATCTTCGACGAGTGCTGCGCCATTGCCACGCACAACGGCTTTGCGCCGCGCCCTGCCGCCGTGCAGCGCGGGCGGGCCATCATGACGGCGGCCGGCTCGCCGATGACCGCGTCGATGTACAAGGACATCGTGCGCGGCGCGGCGGTCGAGGCCGACCACATCGTGGGCGACCTGCTGGGCCGCGCGGCGCCCGCCGCATCGACGGTGCCCACGGTGCTGCGTACCGCCTACGTGCACCTGAAGGCCTACGAAGCCCAACGCGCCCGCACGGCGGCTTGAACGCCATGCGCGACGCGCTGGCGTTCGTTCACACGGCGCAGGTGCATGTGCCGACCTTCGAGCGGCTGGTGCAAGAGATGGCGCCCGGCCTGCGCGTGCGGCATGTGGTGCACGAAGCACTGCTGGCCGATGCGCGCGTGCTCGGGCTCGACGACGCCGCACTGGTCGCACGCGTGCACCAGGCCATGCACGACGCGGCCTCCAGCGGCGCCCGCGTGGTGGTGTGCACCTGCTCCACCATCGGCGCCATCGCTGAACGCACTGCCACCGGCGACGCCTTCGAGGCCCTGCGCATCGACCGCGCCATGGCCGACCGCGCGGTGCGCACCGGGCCGCGCGTGCTGATCGTGGCGGCGGTGGAAAGCACGCTGGCACCGACCACGGCATTGGTTCTTTCGGCGGCGCAGAACGCGGGCGTGGAGGTGCAGCCGAGCCAGTTGCTGATCGAACAGGCATGGCCCCACTTCCAATCCGGCGACATCGCCGGCTACATCGAGACCCTGGCCCAAGGCATTCGCGCGAAAGCCAGTATGGCCGGTGCGGCCGATGTCATCGTGCTGGCACAGGCCTCGATGGCGCCCGTTGCAGATGCCCTGACAGACCTGGGCATCGAGGTGCTCAGCAGCCCCGCGCCGGGCGTTCGCGTTGCGGTTCAGATGCTCGAGCACTCGCATTGAGTATCTATTCACCAATTCATTCATTTTTGCCAATTCACCAATGAGGAATAGAATAATGTATCTATTCACTTTGGTATTCAATGGCGACCTCTTCCGCCGCGCTGACGCAGACCGCCCTGGCCTTCATCCGGTCGCAGGGCGCCGCCTCCAGCGCTGACATTCAGGCAAGGCTGGGCGTGAGCCAGCCGACCGTGTCGCGCACGCTGGCGCCGCTGCTGCGCAGTGCGGACATCTTGAAGGTCGGCGCTGCGCGCTCGCAGCTGTATGTCGCGCCCCGGCATGTGGAGCGGGTCGGGGCCGATGTGCCCGTCATCAAGGTCGATGAAAGCGGCGCCGCCGCCCCGTTCGGCCGCATCGTGCCGCTGCAGGACGGCCGCTGCTGGATGGACGAACAGCAAGGCCCCAGCGCGCTGCACGACGGGCTGCCCTGGTTCCTGTCGGACATGCGCCCGCAGGGGTTCATCGGCCGCGCCTTCGCGCACGGGCACCCTGAACTTGGCCTGCCCGCCAACCCGGAGCACTGGACCGACGACGACGTGCTTCAGGCGCTGACGCGCTGCGGTGAAGACCTGCCGGGCAATCTGGTCGTCGGCGGGGAATCGTTTCGCCGCTTTCAAGCCATTGCCGAACGGCCCGCACCGCCCGTGACCGCCGACGACTACCCCGCCATGGCGGACAGCGCCATGCAGGGCACCTTGCCGGGCTCCTCGGCCGGGGGTGAACAGCCCAAGTTCTGCACCGTGCGAAACGCGCGGCAGGTGATCGTCAAGTTCTCATCGGCCGGCACGTCGCCGGCGGACAAGCGCTCGCGCGACCTGCTCGTGTGCGAGCACCTGGCGCTGCGCACGCTGCAGGAGGCCGGCGTTGCCGCGGCCGCCACGCGCGTGTTCATTGAAGCGGGCCGCGTGTTCCTGGAGGTCGAGCGCTTCGACCGCACGGCGCGGGGCCGCATCGGCATGGTGTCCTTGATGGCCTACGACGCACAGCACATCGGCAAGATCGACAACTGGGCCGCCACCGCCAACCGCATGGCCTCGCGCGGGCTGCTGCGCGCGGACGACGCCCGGCGGCTGCGCTTTCTAGAAGCCTTCGGCCGGCTCATCGGCAACACCGACCGGCACTACGGCAACATTTCGCTGCTCATCGACAACGGCGCCTGGCGGCTGTCGCCCGCCTACGACGTGCTGCCGACGCTCTATGCCGCCACCAACGGTGAACTGCCGCCGCGCGACCTGGCCGCCGGCGGCCTGGCGCCGACCGTGGAGACACTGGAGGAATGGCCGGCCGCGCGCCAGTTGGCCACCGTGTTCTGGCGCGCCGTGGCGGCGGACACGCGCATCACTGCGGCGTTTCGGGCCATCGCGCGTGCGAACGCGCAGTTCACCGGCGAGGCCGGGGCCGGCTGAGCGGCTGAGCGGCCCCTGCTTCTTTCAGTCCGACTTCAGCACCGTCTCCCCCTTCAACACCCCCATGTCGCGGACGTTGAAGCGGTGCTTCTTCCAGCCTTCCCAGCTACGGCGCACGTGCGTGACCGAGATCACGTAGTACAGAAACTTGAACATGCCCAGCGCCCGCCACATCGGCTTGCCGCTGTAGATGTCGCCGGCCAGCAGCGACATCAGGCCTTCCTTCACGCGGAACGGGTTGCCCGGGTGCATGAACATGTCGCGGATGGTCGGGTTGGTCGCGCGGTAGATGAACCACGAGTACTCGCGCGGGCCCTTGCGCGTCATCACCTCGAAGCCCTTGCGCGCCGCGGGCAACGCGGCCGGCTGGTCGAGCGCCGTGGCCACCAGCTTGGCGCCGTCGAAGGCGCTGGTCATGGCCAGGTACACGCCCGAGGAGAACATCGGGTCGATGAAGGTGAAGGCGTCGCCCAGCATCAGGTAGCGCTCGCCCGTGGCGTGCGTGCTGGAATACGAGAAGTTGCCCGTGGCATGCACCGCGTCGTCGACCAGCGTGGCGTTTTTCAGGCGCTCCACCAGCACCGGGCACAGCGCGATGGTGTCGTAGAAGAACTCCTTCAGCGGCTTGTCGCGCGTCTTCAGGTAGTACGGCCAGCAGACCGCGCCCACGCTGGTGGTGCCGTCGGCCAGCGGAATGAACCAGAACCAGCCGTGCGGGAACCAGCAGATGCTGATGTTCCCTTCCTTCTTGCCCTCCAGCCGCTCGGCGTTCGTGAAGTGGCCGAACAGCGCGGTGCTGTTGTGGTCGGGGTTCTTTTGCTTGCAGCGGAATTTGTTGGCCAGCAGGGTGTCGCGGCCGGTGGCGTCGATCACGAAGCGGGCGCGCCAACTGCGCTTGGCGCCGTCGTCCATCTCGGCCTGCACCGTGGCGCCGGTTGCATCGAAGGCCACGTCGCGCACCTTGCAGCCTTCGATGGTCTGCGCGCCGCGCGTGGCCGCGTTGCGAAACAAAATCTCGTCGAGGTCGGAGCGGCGCACCTGCCAGGCGGAGTCGAGCGACTTGTTCAGGCCCTCGGCAAACTCCACATAGCTGCGGTGCTCATGCTGGGGCGAGACGAACTCGATGCCGAACTTGGGCATGCCGATCTTCTCGACCTGGTCGCGCACGCCAAGCTTCTCGAACAGTTCGACATTGCCCGGCAGCAGCGATTCGCCGATGTGAAAGCGCGGGTGGTGCGCCTTTTCAAGCAGCACCACCTTGCGGCCTTGCTGGGCCAGCAGCGCGGCAATGGTCGAACCGGCGGGGCCGCCGCCAACGACCAGCACGTCGCAGGATTCGTCAGCCACCGGGGGCATGGCGGTAGGAGCAGCGGAAGACAGGGACATGCGATGGCAAGCCTCGTGGTTAACAGTTGATAAGCATAGCCTGCCACGTGGTGGCAAGGCAAAACAGCAAGAGCGGCCAGGCAAGGACCGCAGGCTCGCGGCGCCCTGTCACCGGCACCGGACCGCGCAGAACCGAGCTGCAGGGCGTGCGCGTGCCGCGTGGCGCGCCGCCATTGTGGCCGACCCTATGGCCGAGCCCCGGCTGAAAGATTCGCTGGAACCTGGCCCGCCGGCTTATCGGCTGCCGCAATGCGGCGAGGTGCGCCTCAGCGGTCCTGGTTAGGCCCGTACGCTCTTCATGCGGCGTTCAACGCCAAGGTGCTCGCCGTCCTCAAACGCCACCTGACCTCCACGCCTCAGCCGGTGCCCTAGCCTGCCCGCCGCTGCCCCGCCAGCCGCCGCACCACCGCCATCAGCCGGTCGATCTCGTCGAAGGTGTTGTAGAACGCCAGCGAAGGCCGCACGGTCGTTTCCACCCCAAAGCGCCGCAGGATGGGCTGCGCGCAGTGGTGGCCGGTGCGCACCGCAATGCCTTCGTCGTTCAGCGCCTGCCCCACCTCTTCGGTGGTGTGGCCGTCGAGCACGAAAGACATCACGCTCGCCTTGTCCGCCGCCGTGCCGATGAGCCGCACACCCGCAATTGCGCCGAGTTGCTGCATGCCGTACACCAGCAGGTCGTGCTCGTAGCGCGCAATGTTCTCGATGCCCACCTTGTTCACATAGTCGATCGCCGCGCCCAGGCCCACCGCGTCGGCGATGTTGCCGGTGCCGGCCTCGAACTTGTTGGGAATCGGCTGGAACACGGTCTTCTCGAAGGTGACGTCGGCAATCATGTTGCCGCCGCCCTGCCACGGGGGCATGTCTTCGAGCACCTCGCGCTTGCCCCAGACCACGCCGATGCCGGTCGGGCCGAACACCTTGTGGCCGGAGAACACGAAGAAGTCGGCGCCGATGTCCTGCACGTCCACCCGCATGTGCGAGACCGACTGCGCGCCGTCGACCAGCGCCCTGGCGCCCGCGCGGTGCGCGAGCTCGACGATTTCCTTCACCGGCACCACGGTGCCCAGCGCGTTGGAGACCTGCGTGACGGCAACGATCTTCGTGCGGTCGTTCAAGAGCTTGCGGTATTCGTCGAGCAGCACCTGGCCCGAGTCGTCCACCGGGATCACGCGCAGCTTGGCGCCCTTGGCGGCGGCGAGTTGCTGCCACGGCACGATGTTGGCGTGGTGCTCCAGGTTGGACACGATGATCTCGTCGCCCTCGCCCACGTGCTGCCCACCCCAGCTCTTGGCCACCAGGTTGATGGCCTCGGTGGTGCCGCGCACGAAGATCACTTCTTCGACTTCGGGCGCGTTGATGAACCTGCGCACCCGCTCCCGCGCGCCTTCGTACGCATCGGTGGCGCGTGCGGCCAGTTCATGCGCCGCGCGGTGGATGTTCGAGTTTTCGTGCGCGTAGAAGTACGCGATGCGGTCGATGACCGACTGCGGCTTGTGCGTGGTGGCCGCGTTGTCGAACCACACGAGCTGCTTGCCGTTCACGCGCTCCTGCAGGATCGGGAAGTCGCGCCGCACGGCATGGATGTCGAACGGCGGGTGCTGGCTTCTGCCGGCCTGGGGCACCGCCTGGGCGCCCCACGCCGTGCCGTGAGGATGCGGCTTGGCCGGCGTGACGAAGCCGTTGGGCAGGCGCACCGCATCGACGAAGTAGAACTGGGGTTGGCTGGCGGGCGTGGGGCTCCCTTGCCCCTCTGGGAGGGTTGGGGAGAGGGGTTGCCCTGCACCTTGATGAGGCCGCCGGCCCTCACCCCAGCCCTCTCCCGGAGGGAGAGGGGGCAAGACCTGGACAGGGGGCAACACCGCAGGCGCAGAACCCGCCGATGGATGCCCATAGCCGCTGTTCAAAAAGTAGAACGGCGAAGCCTCCGCTTGCGGCGCGGCAGGCGCATTCACCTGCTGCGGCACGCCCAGCACCGTGCCGCCCAGCCGCGGCTCGAAGGCCGGCGCCACGGAAAACACCGTGTCGGGCACACCATTGCCCGCCACCGCATGCGGCAGCAAGGCCGGCGCACGGTTGGCCAGCGAAGGCAGTTGGGTCGGTGATGCCGGCAGCACATTGGCGCCCGGAACCTGCCCTTGCGGAATCGGCGTGCCCGGCACGCTCGGCCCGAAGCCCGCCGGGCTCACGAGCGGCGAGCCTGGCGGCGCGATGTTGGCGGGAAACTGCGCGCCCGGCAACAGCCCGTTGGCCACGCCGGGCAACGAGCTTGGCGGCGCGCCCGGCAGTGCGGAGAACATGGCGTTCGCCATGCGCGCGAGCGCGGCCGGGTCGAACGGCGCGTCGCCTGGAATCGATGGTGTGCTGCTCACCGCGGCTTACTTGTAGGTGTCGGGGTAGTCGTGGTACTTGCCGATCTCGACGTCGTCGAGCACGGCCAGCGCGTCGATGGTCAGCACCGCCAGCGAGCAGTACAGCGAGATCAGGTACGACGCAATCGCGTGGTTGTCGATGCCCATGAAGCGCACCGACAGACCCGGCCCCTGCTCGCCCGAAAGACCCGGCTGAAACAGCCCCACCACGCCCTGTCGCTTGTCGCCCACGCGCAGCAGCAGGATCTTGCTCTTGCCGTCGGCCACCGGCACCTTGTTCGACGGAATCAGCGGAATGCCGCGCCAGGTGATGAACTGCGAACCGAACAGGCTCACCGTGGGCGGCGGCGTGCCGCGGCGTGTGGCTTCACGGCCAAACGCGGCAATGGCCAGCGGGTGGGTCAGAAAGAACGCGGGCTCCTTCCACACCTTGGTGAGCAGTTCGTCCAGATCGTCAGGCGTGGGTGCGCCGGTGAGCGGAAAGATGCGCTGCTCTTCGGTCACTTGCGCCAGCAGGCCGTAGTCGGGGTTGTTGATGAGCTCGCTCTCCTGGTTCTCCTTGATCGTTTCGATCGTCAGGCGCAGCTGTTCCTTGATCTGGTCGTGCGGGCTGCTGTACAGGTCGGAGATGCGGGTGTGCACGTCGAGCACGGTGCTCACGGCATTCAGGAAGTGCTCGCGCGGGTTTTCTTCGTAGTCGACGAAGGTGCGCGGCAGCTGGTTTTCTTCTTCGCGCGAGGTGCAGGTGACCTTGATCGACTCGGGGTTCCTGACCTTGTTGACGCGGTAGATGCCCGCCTCCACCGGCACCCACTGCAGCAGATGCGTCAGCCAGCGCGGGCTGATGGTCTCCAGTTGAGGAACGGTCTTGGTGGCATTGGCCAGTTGACGGGCGGCGTTGTCGCCAAGGGCGGTGGTACCACCGACTGTTGCACTCATGGATCAAGGCTCCTGATGGGAAGAAAGTGGCCACCAGTGTCCGGCGGCCACGGGTTTTCCCTCAACAGGCTATAGCCGCCAAGTTGATCCTTCGCGCAAGACGCGACTGCTCCAGCTGCTCGCAGCGCATGAGCAGCCCGACCATGTTGATGCCCAGCGCGGTGGCCAGTTTCTGCGCGGTGACGATCGATGGAATGACGCGGCCGCGCTCGATCTCGCCCACGTAGGAGCGGTTCAGATCGGATCGCTCGGCCAGCGCCTCCTGCGACCAGCCCTTGCCCTCGCGCAGTTGCCGCACCGTGACGCCGAAGTCTTCGACGAACGCTTTCACAGGCACACCTCCGCGCTTCGCGCTGCGGCATTCGCCTTGGGAGCGGCCCCGCGGCTCATGCGCCTCCCGCCTTCGGCGCGTTCTGCAAGCTGGCCTGCGTCACGCTCGCACCCGCGGGCACGTCGTCGGTGATCCACACGTTGCCGCCAATGACCGCGCCCTTGCCCAGCGTGACGCGGCCCAGGATGGTGGCACCCGCGTAGATCACCACGTCGTCTTCCACCACCGGATGCCGCGGCAGGCCCTTCTGCAGGTTGCCTTCGGTGTCGGTCGGGAAGCGCTTGGCGCCCAGCGTGACGGCCTGGTACAGCCGCACGCGCTTGCCGATGACGGCCGTCTCGCCAATCACGACCCCCGTGCCGTGGTCGATGAAAAAGCCCGCATCGATCTTGGCGCCGGGGTGAATGTCGATGCCCGTCTGCCCATGCGCCAGTTCGGCCACGATGCGCGCCAGCAGCGGCAGGCCGAGCCCGTACAGCGCATGCGCCAGGCGGTGATGAATCATCGCAAGCACGCCGGGGTAGCACAGCAGCACCTCGTCCACGCTGCGCGCCGCGGGGTCGCCCTGGTAGGCGGCCAGCACGTCGCTGTCGAGCAGGCGGCGCAGGCCCGGCAACGCGTTCGCGAACTTGCGGATGGCGTCGGTGGCCACATCGTCGATTTCGTTCGCGGGGCGCGGCTCATGGCGCGCGTTGAAGTTCAGCTCCAGCCGCGCCTGCACCAGCAAGGCCTGCAGGGCGGAATCGAGCGTGTGGCCGACGTAGAAATCTTCGCTCTCGTGGCGCAGGTCCGGCGGGCCGAGCCGCATCGGAAAGAGCGCGCCCTTGAGCGATTCGATGGTCTGCGCCAGCGCTTCACGCGAGGGGAACTCGCGCGCGCCGGGTTCGCGCGAGCGGCGCTGCGAGTCGCGCCAGTCGTCGCGCACGGCGTGCAGTGCACGCACGATGTCGCTCACTTCGAAATGGGCCATGGGTGGGGTTCTCCGGGAGGGTTCTGTGTGTGAGGGGCTCAGTCCTGCGCCCACGGCAGGCCGTGGAAGCGCCAGCCATCGCCGCCGCCGCGGTGCTGCTGCGCGTCGATCTCGCCTTCGAAACCTTCGAGCACGTTGAACACGTGCGCGAAGCCTGCCTTGGCCGCGGCTTCGGCCGCCAGGGCGGAGCGTTTGCCGCTGCGGCACAGCAGCAGCGCCACCGCCTCCTTGCCGCCGTGCTTGGCGAGCTTGGCTTCCAGCTCGCGCACGAAGCGGGGGTTGCGGGTGAGCGCGGTGCCGGTGGCCCAGGGCACGTGCAGGCTTTCGGGCACATGGCCGACGAACTTGCGCTCTTCGCCGGAGCGCACGTCGACCAGCACGGCATGTCTTTTCTGCACGAGGTCCCAGGCCACCGGAGGGGTGACGCCACCCTGATACGCCAGGTTGCTTTCTGCAGCTTTGGCGCGGGCCTGTTCCAGAGATTCGGGCAAGACGAGTTCTTCAACTTCCACTGACATGCTGTGAGGCTCCTGTTGTGCGTTGGGCTTCGCTGTTGATGGCGATGACCACCACTGTAGGAGCTGTGCTGTGAAGCTCCAACTACTGAAAAGTCGGTTTCTAACAACCAAGCGTTGTATGGGGACCGGGCTCGGGGGTGCGTGCACAGGCCGCCGGGTACTCCCCTCCGCGAATGTCCCCCGGGGCTGCGCCCCTCCTCCTTTATTTCGCTGCGGGGAGTACCCGACGCCCTGTGCACCAGGGCACGCTCTGCGGTGATCGCGCGATCAACCACTGCTCTGAAAACGCTCACGCCGATGGGGTGCCTTGCGCAGCGAAATAAAGGAGGAGGCCGCAGGCCGGGKGACATTCGCGGAGCAAGGTACCCCGTCGGCGTGTGCGTCGCCCTGAACAGACCCAAGAGCGCAAAAAACCCGTCACCGCAAAGACACCGGGTTTTCAGCAATGGCCCGAGGCCCCGTCAGCGCTTGGCGATCCACACCTCG